>BNJU01001348.1_pt1 | contig 94434 bp, 126 predicted proteins | sample 8539281 | NCBI WGS metagenome assembly BNJU01 (sample SAMD00202456, study PRJDB9452) | human saliva metagenome | isolation source: human saliva | place: Japan
CGGATCCGGCCGTGAAGTCGCAATCCGTGCTTTACAAGCTGCGAGGTCTTGAAGTTACTTCCATTAAAAGACGTAACCCAATTCCTCACAATGGTTGTCGCCCTCCAAAACGCCGTCGTATAATTTATAGCGACCGATATGATACGGTGCTATAATTAACTATGAACGTGTGTTATATAGGAGGATGTTCCTGATGAGCGAAGAAAAGAAACTTAAAATCGAGAAAGTGGACATCGCCGATGGCGGTCGTTATGGTAAGTTCGTATGTGAACCAGTAGATCGTGGTTATGGGATCACTCTCGGTAATAGCTTACGCAGAATTTTGCTTTCATCCTTGGATGGGGCGAGCTATCACCTCTATCAAAATTGATGGAGTTCTTCGTGAATTCCTCTACTCATTCCTGGTATTCGCGAAGACGTTACGGATATCATCCTTAATCCTAAAAGCAATTGTGCATCAAAGTTGAAGAAGAAGCACAATTACCTTTGGAAGTTCATTTCGACTTCCAAAAGGATGGAATATTGACAGCTACTGATTTAGCTGAACAATTCCCGCCAGAGGTAGAAGTATTGAATCCTGAACTCGTGATTGCGATAATGGATGAGACAGCTCATCTCGTAATGGACGTAGTGATCGAACGAGGTAAAGGCTATGTTCCTTCAACGAAGAATAAAAAAAGATACTGATGTTATTGGTTGTATTCCAATCGATTCCATCTTCTCTCCAATTCTTCGTGCTAAATACGAAGTGAGTGATGTTCGTGTAGGCAATGAAATGGACTTCGACAAACTTACATTAGAAGTTTGGACTGATGGCTCCATTACTGCTGCTGATGCAGTGGCAAAATCTGCTGCCATTATGATTGGTTATTTAGGGAACTTCACTAAATTAGCGCATTCTGCAGATGTTGTAGATGTAAACACTGGTGAAGGCGGTATCGTTATTGATCCAGTAGGTTCCGATAATGAAGAACCAGCTGTAGATGACGGCCCAGCAAAGATTTCCATCGATGAGTTGGACTCTCTGTTCGTGCGTATAACTGCTTGAAACGTGCTGGCATTAATACAATTGCAGACTTGCTAGACAAAACCATTGATGACTTAGGAAAAGTTCGCAATTTAGGCAAAAAATCCATCGATGAAATTGAGGAAAAACTCAACAATCATCCAGGTGGTTTTCAACTTAAACAAAAAGGCGAATAAGGAGGAAGACGAATGTACAGAAAATTAGGCCGCGACAGCTCCGCTCGTAAAGCGTTGTTCCGTAGCATGTTAACATCTTTCTTCCAATATGAGCGTATTGAAACTACTGAAGCTAAAGCGAAAGAACTTCGCTCTTTAGCTGATCAAATGGTAACTTTGGCTAAACGTGGTGATCTTCATGCACGTCGCCAAGTTCTTGCATACCTCATGGATGAAAGTGTAGTAAAAAAATTGTTTGATACAATTGCTCCAAAATATGCAGACCGTCAAGGTGGTTACACTCGTGTAATCAAAACTGGTCTTCGCAAAGGTGACGCTGCACCTTTGGCTATTATCGAGTTAGTTTAATCAAACTCATACGGTGTTGTAACTTACGTTGCAGCACCGTTTTTTTATTGTCAATTTTTATGGTACAATCGATTAGTATAATATCGTAATATATTAGCAGTTATCGTAAAGGATGAATAAGTATTGTTAACCTTTATGATAATATCTAAGGCAATAATTAAATGTCAAGTTCTATTAAAGTAGGATTACATTGAAATTTGGGTGTAGTTAATAGGTCAATAATGTGATATACAATTTAAAGGTTATACTTTCATAGAAACGAAATTGACTAGAAAGATAGAGGCTATTCATGAACGAAAAAGACATTATGATTGATGTCAATCATATGAGTCATATATATACTGATGAAAACGGCAATGATGTACGCGCATTAGATGATGTGAATTTATCCATCAAGCGCGGCGAGTTTGTATGTATTATCGGTACCAATGGCAGTGGTAAAAGTACCCTAGCTAAGCATTTTAATGTGCTATTACAACCTAGCGAAGGTCATGTCAATGTATGTGGCTTTGATACGCGCGATGAAGCGCATATTTGGGATATTCGCCAACATGTAGGCATGGTATTCCAAAATCCTGATAACCAAATCGTAGCGGCTGTCGTAGAAGAGGACGTTGCCTTTGGTCCTGAAAATCTAGGTATTCCTAGTGATGAAATTAGAAAACGTGTCGATGCAGCGTTAGAAGCTGTTAATATGACTGAATATAGAGAACATGGTCCTCACTTGCTATCTGGTGGTCAAAAGCAGCGCATTGCCATTGCAGGCGTGCTTGCTATGAAACCAGATTGTATTGTCCTCGATGAACCAACGGCTATGCTCGATCCAAAAGGTCGTCGTGAGGTCTTAGAGACAGTCCATAAGCTTAATAAAGAAGAGGGCATTACTATCGTCTTTATTACACACTTCATGGAGGAAGCCGTTACGGCTGACCGTGTGGTGGTTATGAAAAATGGTGTGAAATTACACGATGGCACACCTCGTGAAATCTTTAGCCATGTAGATACCTTGAAAGAACTTGGCCTCGATGTGCCTGTAGCCTCTGAAATTGCTTTCAAATTAAATGCAAAAGGTTATGAAGTGGGTAACAGCATTATAAACAATGAGGAACTGGCAGAAGGTCTTAAAGGTTCAAAACTGGCAGATCAATTAGTAAACTCTAATCATGTGGCTGCTAAGGTTGAAGAAGTTCCTGCTAGTGAGCTGACAACTGATGCAAGAGGGGAAGGATCTCACTAATGGCGATTGTATTAGATAATATTACATACACCTATGGCATGGGAACTCCTTTTGGAAAAACAGCCCTTCATGGTATATCTCTTACTATTGAAAATGGTGAATTTCTAGGTGTTATCGGTCATACTGGTTCTGGTAAATCCACCTTTGTACAACATTTAAATGGTTTATTACACCCTACGACAGGTACAGTAACCGTAAATGGTGTAGATATTAGTGCCTCCACAGAGGAAGCTAAAAAGATGCGCCACAAGGTAGGCATGGTATTCCAATACCCAGAGCATCAACTATTTGAAGAAACCATTGCTGAAGACATTGCCTTTGGGCCTAAAAATTTAGGCCTTAGTGCTGATGAAGTCGATGAACGCGTTCGTGATGCTATGAAGTTTGTAGGTCTTGACTACAATACCTATGCAGAACGATCTCCGTTTCACTTGTCTGGAGGTCAAATGCGCCGCGTTGCTATTGCTGGCGTAGTGGCTATGAATCCAGACTTTTTAGTTCTTGATGAACCATCTGCAGGCCTAGACCCATTTGGTCGTGAAGAAATCTTTGAGGAAATCATTCGCCTCCATAAGGAGAAAGGAATTACGGTTATCCTTGTATCTCATAATATGGAGGATATTTCTCGCATGGCCTCTCGCCTAGTAGTACTCGATAAAGGTCGTATAGTACTCGATGGGGAACCGATGGATATCTTTAATAATCATCGAGATGCATTGCAAGCTGTTGGCGTAGATGTACCGCCTGTGTCTGTAACTATGGAGTACTTACGTGAACAAGGTCTTGATGTGTCTAACAGAGTCCTATCTGTAGATGATGCAGTAGAAGCAATTCTAGAAGGAGGTAGCCATGTTAAATAACATTACTATTGGTCAATACTTCCCTGGAAATTCTTTCTTGCACCGCATGGATCCACGAGCAAAGATTATTGCTACTACTATTTTCGTTGTGGCCATCTTCTTGGCAGATTCGCCGCTAGCTTATGGTATTGTAGGTGGTTTTACAATCTTTGCCATGCTATTATCCCGTTTACCACTACGTCTTATGTGGACCGCTATTAAACCACTTTGGATTATCATTGTATTTACTATGGGGATTCACATTTTTACGACACCTGGTAATACTATTTTCCAATGGGGCATTATTAATATCACCGATCATGGTGTGGCGATGGGCCTTCAAATGGCGGCACGATTAATCTTCTTAATCTTGTTCTCCTCGTTGTTGACTTATACCACATCTCCTATTCGTTTAACTGATGGTATCGAGCATTTGCTCAATCCATTCCGTCGCATTGGCGTACCGGCTCATGAGCTGGCTATGATGATGACTATTGCACTTCGTTTTATTCCGACTTTATTGGATGAGACGGATCGTATTATGAAAGCCCAATCAGCCCGTGGTGCAGACTTTGTGACCGGCTCTATCATTCAACGAGCAAAGAATATGGTGCCCTTATTGGTACCATTATTTATCAGTGCTTTCAGACGTGCTGATGAACTGGCTATCGCTATGGAGGCTCGCTGTTATCGCGGCGGTGTAAATCGTACGCGTATGAAAGAATTACAAGTGACCTATGTCGACTATATCGGTGTCGGTGCTGTTATTTTGGTTACTGTTGTACTCATTGCGTTGTGGTGGCTTGGCCTATGAGAAATATACGAATCATAGTTGCTTATGATGGCACTGATTTAGCGGGCTATCAAAAGCAACCTGATGATAAGGGCTTAACCGTACAAGGTTGTTTAGAATATGGCTTATCAAAAATCTGTAATGAGCCCATTCAAATCTATGGTGCTTCTCGTACGGATGCAGGGGTACATGCAAAGTTTCAAGTATGTACCTTTCAAACCTCTGGTGCTATACCTGTAGAAAATATTCCGCGTGCCATGATAGCTCATATTCCTAAAGATATTGTGGTCCTTGAAGCTGTGGAAATTCCACTCGATTGGAAGCCGCGCTGGAATATATACGGTAAAGAGTATGTATATACTATTCATAATCAGCTCATTGCTAATCCGTTGACGAAACGATATCACTGGCATGTAAAGAAGCCTCTCAATATTGAGCTTATGCAAGCTGCTGGTAATGAATTACTAGGTACACATGATTTTACGACCTTAAAGGGGACGAATTCTACACCGGCTGATCCCGTTAAGACGATTATGGGCATTCATGTAGAAGGAAAGGGACCTCATGTGACTATTTCTGTGGTAGGCGATGGGTTCTTATACCATATGGTACGTAATATTGCAGGCTTACTCGTAGATGTAGGCCTTGGTCGCCGTAAGGTAGAGGATATCAAAGGCTATTTAGCTGCTAAAGACCGTCGCGTTATCGGAAAAACTGCGCCCGCTCAAGGTTTATGTTTAGAAGAAATCTTCTTTACTGAGGAACGACAACAAGAGGTATTACGGAATAAATATTCTATATAATTTAAGAATAAATATTCTATATAATTTTCATATAGAATATTTTTAAACGAGTAATTATGAAAACGATGAGCATAAATACTAAAAGGATACTACGAAAAAGTAGTATCCTTTTTTTCTTATAAGTTTTTAGTTATAATGCTCTTAATTTATACCTATTATTATGAGAAATGATACATTGTAAACCCTAAAAGTATACATGATACAATGACGATATAAGACAGGTTCGTACTATAATATATAAACATAGTAAGTTAGACTCTTGTCAGCAGTGTAATTTTTTTATCCTAAGGAGGGTGAATCTCTTGCAAAAAAACGTAAAGATTTTTATCTGGAAAATGGGCGGCCAACAAGGTGAAGGTATCGAGAGTTGCGGCGAAATTATGGCGACAATCCTCGCTAAAGAAGGCTATTCCTTGTATAGCCAACGTTTATTTGCATCTCGTATCAAAGGTGGTCATACTACATTCGCATTGCGCGTAGCATTAGAACAAATTATGTCTATTGGTGAAGGCGTAGACTTCTTGCTATCTCTTGATCAAGAAACCGTTGATATGCACGGTTCCGAAGTACGCGATGGTGGATATATCATCTGTGATAGCAAAGTTAAACCAGACTTTTCTAAATTTGAAGGTACAAAGATCAATTGCTTATCCTTGCCAATCTCTGAAACAGCAATGAAACAAGGCTCCTTGTTGATGCGTAATATCGTAGCACTTGGCATGTCCGTAGCACTTCTTGGTTTTGATACTAAGATGTTTAAAGATGCTATTGCTGAACAATTTGCAAAAAAATCCCAAGAAATTATCGATAAAAACTTGGCTGCTTTCGACGATGGTCATGGCCTTGTAATGGAAAAATTGGGCGATGTTGAAATCGATACATTGACAGCTCCTGGTAAGAAAGATCAAATGTTCTTATTAGGTAACGAAGCATGTGCTCTTGGTGCTATTGCAGCGGGTTCCCGTTTTATGGCATCTTATCCCTATTACACCCAGCATCCGAAGTAATGGAATATCATGATTAAAAAAACATGGATAAATTGGGTGCTACTGTTGTTCAAACAGAAGACGAAATCGCAGCATGCATGACAGCTATGGGCGGCGTATACGCTGGTGTTCGTGGCTTCACATGTACTTCTGGCCCTGGTCTTTCCTTGATGGCAGAATCCTTATCCATGGCTTCCATGGCTGAATTGCCAATGGTTGTTATCGACGTTCAACGTTCTGGCCCATCCACTGGTATGGCTACAAAGGTTGAACAATCCGATATTGATGCGGCTTGCTACAATGCACATGGCGACTACTCCGGTATCGTAATTTCTCCAACATCTATCGAAGAATGCTTCTATGAAATTCAAAAAGCTTTCAACTTGGCAGAAATGTACCAATGTCCAGTTATCTTTATGCCTGACTTACAACAAGGCTTGAATAAACAATCCGTTCCTTCCTTCGACTTGAACCGTGTACCTATTAACCGCGGTAAAATGATGAAAGAAGCTGACCTTCCTGAATTGGAACAACCTAACTACTTCAAACGCTTTGAATTGACTGAAGATGGTATTTCTCCTCGTACAATTCCTGGCATGAAAAATGGTCTATTCCTTTCCACAGGTCTAGAACATAATGAAGAAGGTAAACCAGCAGAAGCGCCTACAATGCACGTAGCGCAAACTGATAAACGGTTCCGCAAATTGGAAACTGTAGCTGATAACTATGAACCATTCTTGAACAATGCTAAATACGATGAAGCGGATGTACTCGTTGTAGGTATGGCTTCTAGCCGTGGCGCTATCGAAGAAGCAGTTGCTGAATTCGATCAAGAAGGCGTTAAAGTTAACCACTTACAATTGCGCTTGATTAAACCATTCCCAGCAAAAACAATTACAACCATTCTTTGGATGCTGCGAAAAAAAGTGGTTATCGTTGAGCACAATGCAAACAGGTCAATTGACTAACTTATTTAAAATCAACATGCATAAGAAAATCTAAAATTTCTAGCTGCTTGAAAATACGATGGTAATCCATTCACAAAAAAAGTTATGTGAAAAAAATGCGATTAAGGAGGTCCTATAATATGACAACAGCTAAAGATTACAGAAACGATATTCGTCCTAACTGGTGCCCAGGCTGTGGCCATTATGGGGTTCAAGCAGCGATTACTGACGCTGTAGTAGCGAAAAATATTCCACCAGAAAAATTAGCAGTAATTTCCGGTATCGGTTGCTCTAGCCGTATCGGTGGTTATTTCTACGCTTATGGTGCTCATACAACTCATGGCCGTGCGCTTCCTTACGCACAAGGCGTTAAACTTGCTAACCAAGACTTAGAAGTTATCGCATTCTCCGGTGACGGTGATGCGTTCGCTATCGGTATGGGTCACACTATCCATGCTTTCAAACGTAATGTAAACATGACATACGTTGTAATGGATAACCATGTATATGGTTTGACTAAAGGTCAAGCATCCCCTCGTTCCGACATCGGTTTTGTTACAAAAACAACACCTCGTGGGTGCGTTCGAGTCTCCATTGTCCATCTGTGAAACTGCGATTGCAGCAGGTGCTACATTCGTAGCTCAAAGCTACATGATCAACCGTGAAGAACTTGTTGATTTGATTCAACAAGCTATGGACCATGATGGCTTCTCCTTCATCAACGTATTTAGCCCATGTGTTACATACAACAAACGCAACAGCTATGACTGGTTCAAAGAACACTTAGTAGCATTGCCTGAAGGCTATGATCCAACAGATCGTGCAGCAGCACTTAAAACTTTGGGCGATACAGATGGTTTGGTTACTGGTCTTATTTACCAAAATACATCTAAACCTTCCTTCGAAAAATCCTTGGCAGCAGCAAATGGTGGTCCACATCCTCGTCCATTAACTGAAGATGTGGTAAAACCAGATCAAGCGCTATTTGATAGCCTTTGCAATCAATTTAAATAATCTTATCTAAATTGTACTCCTTAGGTAGGATGTTGACTAAAAAAACGTGTCACCTTTGGGTGGCACGTTTTTGTATGTTATATGTTTATAATCTTTATCCCATGTGGTTATGAACATGTTATAATAAAAACGCTGTATGATATTCATTGTTGAGGTTTTTTTATGAAAGCATACGAAAAAGAGATTAGCTTGATAAATTATATGTAGCATTATATGAGAGCATATACATTCCTAGATAGTTTATGAAAGTAGGTTTATATGAGTAAGACCGTAGGCATTATTGGCTTAGGCCTATTAGGTGGATCCTTGGCAAAGGCTTTAAAGGAATATACAGATTATGAGGTAGTAGGCTATGCACGTCGTCAAGAGGTCTGTGATGCGGCCATTCAAGATGGTGTGGTAAAAGCTGCGTGGACTGAAGTTGAACCATTGATTAAGAACTCAGATATCGTTGTGTTCTCCTTGCCTCCTGATACAAACGCACGGCTTTTTACTGAAACGGCTCATCTATTTAGACCGGGACAAGTCGTAACCGATGTATCTAGTGCGAAGGAAAACTTTGTACGAGCCGTTTATGAATCGATTCCTAAGGGGACCGTTTTCGTATCTGTCCATCCTATGGCAGGATCAGAAAAGGGTGGTTATGAAGTATCTCATAAAAACTTATTCAAAGGTATGGGCTGGATCGTGTTAGAAGATAAGGCCTCCGATGTATATAGTGAAGAGGTGGCTCAAGAATTGGCTGACATGGGTCGTGCCTTAGGGTCTCGTATCGAGTTTGTCGATATTTATGCTCACGATGCATATCTGGCTATGGTTAGTCATATGCCTCACTTATTGGCCTCTATTTTAACACAAGTTTCGGGTGGCGATGAATTGGGCGAATTGCGCATGAAACTATCGGCAGGGGGATTCCGCGATTGCACGCGTGTGGCTGGGTGGATTACCATCTATGTGGCGTGAAATTATCTACGGTAATCGTCATAATGTTATTGAAGGTCTTACACAAATTGAATTAGAAATTGAACATGTTAAAGCGATACTTTCACAAGATGACGAAGGACAAGCATTAGAAAGTTATCTTGAACGAAGTCGAGAGATTCGCAATAAAATTGCTACATTTAACGGGACAAATTAAGAATAACTAAAAAGAAAGAATATCTAAAATATAATTATATTATTTGATTAAGGGAGCTTTTTATGAGTTTGTTACAAGAAACTTGTGGCGCTATTACAGGTCGCAGCCCTAGAGATTGAACGACATATAATCGATAGCTGGAATACAGCATCGCCTGTGGAACGATATGGACGTCTTGTAAATATGGTGGCTCAATAGGGGCGCTACTAATCAAGAGACGTTAGCTGTACCAAAGCCTTGCATGATAATTGCCTCTGCCGATCACGGTGTGGCCGATATGGGCGTCAGTGCGTATCCAAAGGAAACGACCGTTGGGATGACTCAGAATTACCTGATTCCTAAGGGGCTGGCGCTAATTCTCTAGCGAATTATTGTGGTGCTCAAATGGAAGTTATCGACATGGGCATTGATGCGGATATGAGTTGGGTTCCAGGCCTTCGTATTCATAAACTTGGGATGGGTACGAAAAACTTCGTAGAAGAGCCCGCTATGACGCGTGAACAAGCCGATTGAAGGCATCGAAACGGGTATTCGCCTCGTAAAAGAAAAATTGATGAAGGCTTCAATGTATTTTTAGTAGGCGAAATGGGCATATCGAATACGACAGCTAGTGCCCTTATGACCGCTAAGTTTGCAGGACTTACAGCGGAAGAGGCGACGGGACGAGGAACGAATATTTCCGATGAACGACTTAAACTAAAGCAACGCATTGTTCATGACGTACTGGAGAAATATAAGGATATTCCTAAAGACGATGCCATTGGGATTTTATCCTCTGTAGGCGGCTTTGAATTTGCTTGTATCGTTGGCGTTATCTTAGGCGCCTGCAGCAAATCATGGGTTAGTTATCATCGATGGATTTAATACATCGGCTTGTGCATTGGTAGCTAAAACATTGGTGCCACAAGTAATGGATTATGTGATGGCTTCACATTTATCTGCTGAAAAAGCTGCCAAATCTTCCTTAGAAAATTTAGGCCTTGAAGCCTATGTCGATTTAGGCCTTTGTTTAGGTGAGGCTTCTGGTGGCTCCATACAAATGGGTATGCTAGACCTTGCGGTTCATATGTATTTGGCGCTTACAGGAGGTAAGGCATGAGAACTTTCAAAATAGAACCATTGCATGTACCATCCATGGAAGCATGCCGTCTGCGTATCGATAATTTGACAAAGCCTATCTATAGCCTTGCTACGTTAGAAACTATAGCAGAGCGTTTTGCAGGGATTCTAGAAACCCTAAACCAAATCATTTACGCTATGGTGTGCTCGTTGTGGCGGTGGATCACTTGGTAGATGGGCCGCAAAACACTGAGCATGGTAGTGAAAGCTATGATGCCATAGAACGTTTTAATGAGGGAACAACAGCTACACAAGGGGCTGCAGCTAAATTAAATGCCGTTGTACATGTGGTGAATCTAGGTCTTGAACAAGATACTGCAGATTTAGCAAATATTGAACAACAGGTGATTCGAAAAGGCTCCCATTTCTTTGGCGTAGAACCTGCTATTTTTCGTGAGGAATTAGAGCGTGCTCTTGAGCTCAGCTTTACCTATGCAGATAGATTACATGCTGATGGATTACAAGTGGTGGCGATTGGTAACGTAGGGAGAGGGCCTTTTTAGATTCTCTTGTCACGACGGCGACGATCACAGGTTGTGCGTATGAGGATATTCTCGTTCATAATGAATATGGACCTACAGTAGAGCAACGTGCTGCTCATATTCATTCTTTTGTAGATCGATTTAATATTGCTGTGGATGATTGGTCTACTTTGAGTGAAAGCGAGCGCCATGATGCGGTATTGAACTTGCTTCATGTAGCGGGTGGTTTAGATATTGCATTTTTAACGGCCTTTTATCTTGGGGCTGCTAGCCATCGCATGGCTGTAGTCTTTGATAATGTAGTAACTGGTGCAACTATTTTTAGCTATGGTTACCATTGCTCCCCTAGTTAAGGACTATGTGTTCCCATCGGCTGTCTATGATGAACCTATACATGATGAACCTATACATGATGAACCTATATAGGAACAATGTCGATTCCTAGGGTAAAGCCTTATTTGCACTATAATCTGCTAATCGATGAAGCCTTAGGGTCAACTATCGGGGTCTATCTATAATCGATGCATCCATGCATATGCTAAATGACATGAAAACTTATTGAAGCTGAGGTTAGCGTGGCTGAAGACGGGGCTGGTAAAGGTAGACAAAAGGATAAAGAATAATCTATTTTAAAGGGGGATTGTATATCCCCTTTCTCGGGTAAAAAGATGTTCTTGTATGCTATATTTTCAAGGAACTTTACGGAAAAACCATTGACACTATATGTGTAAATTGATATTATTATATGGCAGTCAGGATGGACTTAATTCATCCTTGACGACAGATTGATAATTATGTTATAGTAATTATCGGTTCTGTATGCGGGAATAGCTCAGCGGTAGAGCACCGCCTTGCCAAGGCGGGGGTCGCGAGTTCGAATCTCTGCTCGCTCCATACATTCCTCGATAGCTCAGTCGGTAGAGCAATCGGCTGTTAACCGATCGGTCGTAGGTTCGAGTCCTACCGAGGAGCCACTTGACTCACTAGCTCAGCTGGCAGAGCACCTGACTTTTAATCAGGGTGTCCCGCGTTCGAGTCGCGGGTGAGTCACCATTCTGGCCCGTTGGTCAAGCGAGTTAAGACACCGCCCTTTCACGGCGGTATCCCGGGTTCGATTCCCGGACGGGTCACCACATATGGACGATTAGCTCAGCTGGGAGAGCGCCTGCCTTACAAGCAGGATGTCGGCAGTTCGATCCTGTCATCGTCCACCACATGCGGGAATAGCTCAGCGGTAGAGCACCGCCTGCCAAGGCGGGGGTCGCGAGTTCGAATCTCGTTTCCCTGCCCATACACATTCCTCGATAGCTCAGTCGGTAGAGCAATCGGCTGTTAACCGATCGGTCGTAGGTTCGAGTCCTACCGAGGAGCCATTTTTGGCCCGTTGGTCAAGCGAGTTAAGACACCGCCCTTTCACGGCGGTATCCCGTCTCGATTCCCGGACGGGTCACCACATGGACGATTAGCTCAGCTGGGAGAGCGCCTGCCTTACAAGCAGGATGTCGGCAGTTCGATCCCGTCATCGTCCACCAAAGCAAAACGGTTATCTTCGGATAGCCGTTTTAGTATGTAAAAAGTACATATGGGTATAAAAATACATATGGCTATGTAGATAATAAAGGAGTACAACTGTTATAGTTGTACTCCTTTTGTTGTAATGCGTATATAGTTTTATGTAAAAATATATAGTTGCTATGGTTGTACTTTTAAAATATATAGTTAGTTATTGTTATATCTAAAAATATAAATTTTATTATAGTCACATCTGAAACTACATATTTAACGTGGCGCATACATGATGATATATACACCTACGAGACATACAAGGCCGCCGATGATATCGTACATATCTGGTCGCAAGCCGTCCACAAGCCAGCCCCATAGAATAGAGAGGGCAATGAATACGCCGCCGTATGCTGCGTATACTTTGCCGAAGCTTGCTTCTGGCTGGAAGGTGGGGATGATGCCATATAAGAATAAAATAAAAGCACCTGCGATTAGGTAAATAGGTCCTTTGTCGTCACGCATATAGAGCCATACGAGATAGCCGCCACCGATTTCCGCAAGTCCTGCTAGTATAAAGAATAGAATAGATAAGAGCATATGTAACCTCACTGTATTCTTGCTGTATTAATTGAAATCTATTCTCTATTGTACAACTTAGGACAAGAGAGGGCAATTGTTTTGTATAGATAGGTCATTTGTTGTTTATAGTAAAACCCCGTACACCAAAAGGTATACGGGGTCTATTCGTTATTATAAACGTGGTGGTGATTCGCTGTGCACATAATCCATGAAGGTATGCATAGTTTCTGTTTTAGAATTATTCTTCTTAAATGCGAAGCACACTTGTAGTTTGAATGGTTTTTCTAAAGGAACAAAGCCATCATTGATGTTTAAAGACGTTAAAATTTGGCGTGCTACGATGCAACCAGATTTATTCTTTTGACAGTAGTCGATCATTGTATATGGATTGGATAGACGGCTACCGCGGATGTGTAGGTTTTGTTGACCGTTCCCAACATAGTTTTTTAATGTGCGATACATAAAGTATTTAGGTGGATACATGAGCAGTGGTTGTTGCTGGATAGCTTTTAAACTGGCTGTTTCCATACCGTTCACTAAGTTTGGTGCATAGTATACAAATTCGTCTTCTCTAAGCGCGGTGGATTCGTATGCGGACATATCCTTATTATTAGGTAAATAGAGTAATGCAATATCGATGCGGTTTTCTCGTAAGTCGAGCATCAATTCTTCTTCTTCCATATCGTAAATACTAACAGAGAATTCAGGATGGTTTTGGAAGAAGTGGGAAACGTAACCGTTTAGACGGATATCCCCAAGACTACGTAATACACCAATGTTTAGAATTGGGCGTTCAACCTTGCTAGCCAAACGAATAGATTGGATAGCGCGTTCCAATGTGTCGAGAACTTGTTCTGCTTCTGGTAGGAATAACTCACCTTCTGGTGTTAAACGGCTACCTCTTGTAGAACGGGAGATTAATTTCACACCAACTAAACGCTCTAATTTTTTCATTTGAGCGCTGAAAGCTGATTGTGTAATATTCATAGATTGTGCAGCTAATGTAAAGCTTCCTGTTTTATTATAGGTAATAAAACTTTGTAGCTCTTGCATTGTAGGTAACTCTTTCATGTTATTCCCCCAACTTAGACATAAGACTCCAATGATACCTATTACCTTACTTATTCATATTGTAGCATACTATAATTGATTTTTTTCATCTAAATCTATAAAAATATGATGAAACATGCACAACCGATATAGTACGTTGTATTATCGTAAAAAGTGTAATTAAAAATTGTGATTATGCACTTATTTCAATGACTTTCACAAGTATCGATAATTGACATAACTAGATGAAAATGATATTATACTCGGGTACCATTATGTGTAGGTACAGGTTTATTTTAATCTTATGAGGTGATAATCACATGGCAACGAGAAGAGAGGCTCGATTCAAACTTTGTCGTCGCTTTGGTGTGAACGTATTCGGTCACGCAAAAGCCTTGAATCGCGTCAAAAAAGACCAACGTCAGAAGAAAATGTCTGAGTATGGCACACAATTATTAGAAAAACAAAAAGTTAAAGCTTACTACAACTTGCTAGAACGCCAGTTCGTACGCTATTATGATAAAGCGAAAAAAATGCAAGGTGTTACAGGTCAAAACATGTTGATCCTTTTGGAACAACGTCTTGATAACCTTGTATATCGCATCGGCTTCGGTAACTCCATTCGTCAAGCTCGTCAAATGGTAAACCATGGCCACATCTTGGTAAAACGGTCGTCGCGTAGACATTCTTCCTTCTCTGCAAACCAGGCGATGTAATCGAATTGCGCGAAGCATCTCGTGACAACGAAATGTTCAAAACTAACTTCCAAGAACTTCGTTCTTTCGAACTTCCTTACATTGAAAAAGACTTGGAAGGCTTCAAAGCTACATTCACTCGTCTTCCTCAACGTGAAGAACTTCCTATCGAAGTTAACGAAACACTTATCGTCGAATTGTACTCCAAATAATTTATAGTCATTTCCGCAGTGCTTTGCACTGCGGGTTTTTGTATGTTGTGGTATTGTTTATAAAAAGTAGAGCTATCATAAAAATTAAATTTTAGAGTTTAATCTGAGTATAACCTATTATAATAGCAGTGCTTATGATTATTCCAAATCCACATATAAAAAAATATATCATGTAAAGGTAATACTTTGCATAAGCTTGTAAATATAGTTATTGATAATATTGATCCAATAGAAAAACCTGTACTTACAGAACCGCTAGCTAATGTTAACTCTTCCTGTGAAAAATAGATTGTATATATGCATGGACTAAAACAACGGCTGTAAATAATAATATTTCAGATATGCTATATAGAATATAAAGTTCTTCTATTGTTTTTATATAACCTATGCAAAAATACTTCCCCATATAGTAAAAAGAGGAAACAAAATCTTTTTAAAACTCGTTACTAAGTTAATGGTGAAATATTTAGCAAGAATTCCAAAAACAATGAATGATGCCAGCCTAGAGATTGTTTGTGTATATCCATACTGACTATCAGTTAAAATGTAAGATATCTTTAATAAATATTAATAGTAGAATCGGAATACACATATAAAATATTCTAGCTAATATACCCAAATAAACTATAAAAATTAATTTTTATTTAGGAATAATAATTTATATCCCTTTATTAAAAAGTTGAATTCGATCATATATATTTTGTCTAATAGTTTTTGGGAGATAGTTGAGTATGATTGTATTTTCACATTTCTATTTAATTGATAAAGTAGGTAGGCTGAAATAATATAAGTAATTGCATCAATAACGAATACCATCGTTAAAGAGTAATTAATTATAACGCTAAATAATAAGGAACCACCTATCAATGCAAAAACGATTAATAGACCGGAGCAGTGCATTAAATTTGACTAGATCATTTGTAATATTAGGTATAAAAAGAAAGTCTAGCGATTCCTAAAATTTTATTATTAAAACCTATAAGAAAAGCTATGATATATACTAGATAAAGGTTATCTATGAAAATAAAAATTAATAATATAAAACCCGAAACTATTTCAGGAACTACCATAGACCACATTAAGCCTTTTTCTTTTACAAGTATCCTCAAAAATGGGCCTAATAACATTCCAACTAATAATGTTGCTATCGTAACTGCCCCTGTATTAAAAAGGACTGTGGGTGGTATTAAATATATATGTTATAAAAGCCTAGTGTTGTTGCTGTGCTTCCCATTGCTGAAAAATAGAGCACTATTTAAGAGAAATGAGTTTTTATTTTCTAGATTCATATTATCATCTCCTAGATTATAGAAGTACAGATATAATATGTGTTGTTTTACAAAATCTAAATTAAACTTTTATCAATTTTTTGATATTATATATTCATAATTCTATATAAATATATAAATTTCCTGCACAATATAAAGTTATATGTAATATAAGTAGGTTTTTGCTAAGGCAAGATAATAAAGGGACTATTCATTCTTTTATTATTTAGAGGAGATTAATGGATTTTTATACGTGTTGAGTTAGAAGAAAAAATATATTGCTGATGTTGAGTCTCGAGAGGAGTGTATTGCCTTTTAGTGTATATTAAAAGTGGTGATTTTTCCGGACGAGGCACATTTGTTTTATACTGTAAAATCAATTTAGACAATTAATCAGTCAACTCAAATTAATATATATTACATTAGATGGAGAGGTTCGTATTGCTTATGATGATTCGGATGATTATGTCCATATTATATGCAAATCATATGGACATATAAAAGTAGACGCTCAATTGGGAGGTAGTTGGCGTGATAATTGGGTTAAACTTGTTCTTAATACTGATCAGACCGTATTGAATGAGGTAATACAGCAATGTAATTCTATATTAAAAATTAATTTGATGATAGCGTATAACTACTAAATTTTAATTGACACAAACCCATAAAATCTGTATACTATTTTGAGTAAGCTTTAGTCGTGTTTCCATTAGCCCCGGAAGCAAAGGACAAGCTGATTTTTGGTAGAATTATGACGTTATTAGGAGGATATGCAGCATGAAAAACTACATTTATGGCCAATCCGAACACAATCGAACGGAAATGGTATGTTGTTGACGCTGAAGGTAAAACTTTAGGACGCCTTGCCGCCGAAGTTGCAAAAGTTCTTTCGGGGCAAAAAAATAAACCAACTTTCACACCACACGTAGACACTGGTGACCATGTGATCGTTGTAAACGCAGAAAAAATTCGCGTAACTGGTAAAAAATTGGAACAAAAGGAATACTTCCGTCACTCTGGTTACCCAGGTGGTTCCCGTTTCACTAAATTGTCCATGATGCTTGAAAAACAACCTGAACGTGTTGTTGAAATGGCAGTTCGTGGTATGCTTCCAAAAAATAAATTGGGCGCACAACAATACCGTAAATTAAACGTATACGCTGGTCCTGAGCATCCACATGCAGCTCAAAAACCAGAAGTTTTAGAAATTTCCGTACGATAATCTAGAGGGAGGAACATATAATGGCAGTAGCACAATATTACGGCACTGGTCGTAGAAAATCTTCCGTTGCTAGAGTTCGTCTGGTACCGGGCACAGGTAAAATCACTGTTAACAAACGTGAACTTAATGAATATTTCGGTCGCCAAACTTTGGAATTGATCGTAAAACAACCTTTGAACTTGACTAACACAGTTGAACAATACGATGTAATCGCAACTGTAGCTGGTGGCGGTCCTTCCGGTCAAGCTGGTGCAATTCGTCACGGTATCTCCCGTGCGTTATTGGACGTAGATGGCGAACTTCGTCAATCTTTGAAAAAAGCTGGCTTCTTGACTCGTGACCCACGTATGAAAGAACGTAAAAAAATACGGTCTTAAAAAGCCCTGCAAAGCAAGCCAATTCTCCAAACGTTAATATTTGGACAATAGAAGAGTTACACCTGCAGACAATGTCTGCAGGTGTTTTTTGTGTTTAATTTATGGTATAGTGTAAATATATTTCATTTGTTAAGGGAAACAGTATGGAAAAGGATTACGTTACGAGGATTAATTTAAAAACAGCTACAGATCAACGGGAGAAATTAATTGATTTCAGCTACATGGTAAAAATCAATGTAAAAATCAATTTTTAGCTATAGGTTGAGTTGTGTTAATATTGAATCTGGACAATATACTGATTTTTATAATGCAGTAAAAGGCTATGTACATAGTCAAACATAAGAAAATAAACCCAGCACTTAATGTCTTTAGCTAGTGCAAAGTTAATGACTTATTTTGGACCCGGGATATGAAGGGATTTACTGGATTTGTAGAGTGAAAGGCACCGCAAAAAGTTTGTTTAAATAAAAACGTTAGATATAGGAGCGATTTTACCTGTTGAAGCCTATGCATTTGGGCTTGAAGTACCTGGGCAGATAAAAGCATCTTTTAATAGACCTAATGGTGGTATTACTGAAAAGATAAAAATCATCAATATTATTGAATATTCTAAATTTGTGTTTAATAAATTATCTGGTAAAAACTACTATGATATTAATTTAAGTATAGTGAATGATGTAATAGCAAACTTACCAGATTTTGAGTTGGAAGAGTTGGTAATTTCTTACCTTCAAATTGTTAAAAGGCTATTATCTTCTTTCGAACTCTATTGCTAATAAATCAACGACTGTAAAAATTGAGTGTCAGTTAATTTTCACGCGATGTAAATGATGTTAAGAAGGCTGTTGTACAAGTTAAAGGTCCTAAAGCCAGCCGTTAAATGCTCTTTTCTTTTCAAGGATTACGAAGATAAAGGATATTATATCTATTTATATGCACCTAAGGTTGATAAGTTGAAGAAATGAAGAATGTAATTTGTATTTCAGATCAAGAGCTACAAACATTCTATACCGAGTATAAGGCTATTTTGCCAGAATCTATTACTCAATTCGAGAATCTATTTAATATTGGCTTTTAGTGAAAAAGTAATTTCACATTTACATCCCTCATTTTATTTTTCCTATAATAGAAATATATAATCGAATTTTTTTCGAAAATAGATTTTTCATATAGAGAACTCATATGATTTATAATACAATTCAGTACGTAGTAGACAACGGCATTGGTACGTTGACCTTTAATCGTCCAGCTGTGGCGAATGGTTTTTAACATCGAAATGTGCAAGGAGATTCTTGAGGTTTTAGATAAAGCTCACAACGATGAAAGCGTGCGTGCATTGCTCATTAATGCAGAAGGTAAAGTATTCTCTGCTGGTGGCGATTTAACAGAGATGGAGCGCGCTGTAAAACGAAGGGGATACTGAGTCTTTATTTGAGATCGTTGAGCTAGTAGCTGAGATTTCTATGGCTGTGAAGAAGCTTACAAAACCTGTTATTATGAGCCTTCAGTACTGCAGAGGTGCTCCTTAATATGGCTTTAGCTGCGGACTTTGTTGTAGCAGCTAATCAACGTACGCTTTTATTCAAGCTTTCGTAAATGTAGGTCTTGCTCCTGATGCGGGCGGTTTATTCTTGTTGACTCGCTCCATTGGCATGAACCGTGCTATGCATATTGTCATGACTGGGGAAGCCGTATCTGCTGAAAAGGGTAAGGAACTTGGCTTTGTGTATAAGGTTTGTGAATTAGAAGATTTAGAGACTGCTACAAGACGCCTTGTTGAGAAAATTGGCAAAAGGGCCTGCACAATCTTACCGCGTTATGAAGGAAATGATGTGAATAGCTTCTAGCGGGTTGGGAAGAGTACAAGAAGTTTGAAGTAGAAAACCAATGTGCATTAGGTCTTTCAGAGGACTTTCAAAGAAGGAGTCCGTGCTTTCACAGAGCGTCGCTGTCCTAAATTTGGTCAACAATAATATTGATTTATGAATATACGGAATGGAATTTCCTGTAATTCATAGGTAAATACAAATATAATTAGAACCGATGTAGCTCCAACTATTGAGTTACATCGGTTTTTGCTTTCATTACACAGAAAAAAAGTGTATATAATAGAACTATTGAAATAGTTTTAGGAGGTCATTATTACATGGCTCAAGATACAATTAAATGTTATGACAGCCCTAGCGATGTAGTTCAAGCATTAGCAGAGGATTTTATTGCTTTCACCAACGAGGAAATCAATCGCACTGAAACGTGTGTTGTTGGTATTACAGGCGGGACTGATTAATGGGTTATTAGAATTGCTTAATTCCCCAGAATATATTGAACGCCCTCAATTGGGAACGCATATTCTTTCGTGTGGACTGATGAGCGATTCTTGCCGCAATCTCATGAGGATAATTACTCAATCGCGTGAAACCTTATTTGTTGTGTAAGGCGAAAGGGCAGCTCATTTTTTGCCAATCAATACAGATTCTAAAACTGTAATAGAAGCGGCAGCAGAATACGAGAAAGAGGTTAAGAATGTTCTCAAGGCTTGTAAAAAAAGTGGTCTAGATTTGGCATTGCTCGATCTTGGCGAAGATGGTCATACAGCCGGCCTATTTGCAGGTTCTCATGCATTACGTGTCACAGATCAAGAGGTGGTAGCCGTTGAGGATGGAAAGGTGTGGGAACGTATTTCTATGACCTTTTCGTTCTTAGCTAAAATCTGATGCGGGTTTGGTTTACCGTAACTGGTGAAAAGTAAGCGAATTGCATTGACAAAGGTATTGTATCAACGCGAAGATTACGAGGATTTACCTTGGGAAAAACGAATTGGTCGTGTACTACCTGGAGCGGTGCTTTCACAAGAAGCTATGACCTGGTATGTGGACAAGGCAGCCCTATGATGATGTACACTAAAGAGTATAAGTAGTAGTAAAAATAAAGGAGATACATATGGGGTCTATAGGAACACCTGAATTAATAGTTATATTAGTGATTGCTCTAGTTATCTTCGGACCCGTAAATTGCCTGAAGTCGGTAAAGCTATTGGTAAAGGCATCAATGAGTTTAAAGATGCTATTTCGGGGCCTAAAAAGGCTGTTGATGAAACGAAAGAAGCCGTTAAGAAAGCGACTACTATCGACGTAACAGCAGGGCTAAGAACGACGATAAACATAAAGAAGCTAACGATTAATAGGGAGGTAATACTATGTGAAAAGATTGTGGTTGTGGCGAAGATAATGGCGTTGTAAACAAAGGTATTTACCGTACCGGGGATGATGTGCAACAACTGTAAAGAAACAGTTGAAGGTGCATCTCTAGGTTTGCCTAGCGTATTAAGTGCAGAAGTAGATTTGCCAGAAAAGACTGCTACTGTTTCTTTTGATCCAACAAAAGCATCTGTAGAAGTTATTACAAAAAGCCATTGAACGAACTGGCTTTTGAAGTGGCAGGCGTTACAGACGGTGTACAAAAACATAGTCATGGATTACTAGGCACTTTGAAAACGTCTCTTCAAATAATCGAACCGATGGAGCTGTATTGAAACCTTGTTTCGATGCAGACTTTTTGTTTAAAGAGGTAATACGATGATACGTAAGTTTGATGCTAAAAATTTTAAGTGGGATGGTGATCGAAACCTTGGTATATAAAACAAAGATGGTAGCCCTTTTAAAGATGTAACACGTCAAGTGTTATACGATGGGCTATGATATTCCGTGTCAATTCCGCTATTTTGAATGTTTGCCAGGATATTCTACTCTGGAGTATCACGATCATACGCATATGGTTATGATATTTCGCGACAAGGGGCAAGTCTTATTGGGCGATGAAATCCACGATGTAGAAGCTGGTGATTTTATCGAAATCTGCAGCAAAACAATTCCATCAGTTCCATGCTAATGCAAGGGCGATTATATTGGTTTTCGTTTGGTAAATCAAGATCGAGATAAGGTAAAGTTATTATCCCTGAAGAGATGGAAATGTTACGAGCAAATCCTAAGATCAAAGAATTCTTGGAAAGTTGTTAAGCCTAATGGAGGTTCTATGAATACTTTTTACACGAGCGGCCCTTACCATTTTTAGTGGGCCTCGTCATTTGGTTTTACCTCACAGAGGCAACGGCCTTGAAGGGTGGCATTTATTAGCCATCTTTACGGCTACTATTGTGGGCTTTTATCTTGCGACCTTGGCCAACGGGCATTATGGCGCTTTTTGGTATTGTTGTAGCTGTAGCCACTCAACTCCATCACTATGGTACAGGCACTAGGTGGCTGCGCAGAGGCGAATGTGGCTTTATCAGACCCGTATTCTTTTTCACGAGGTATTATTAATTCTCTGTAAGCGTATTGGTGTACACCTTGATTCGCTTTCTTTGGCACAAGCTCTTCAAAGCTTGCCTATGCGTTAGCTTGTACGGACTTTGATTATTTCTCAGCTACACCATCTAATACGGCGCGTGGAGGTGGTATTGTATTCCCATTGTACAAAATATTTCCTTAGCTTTTTGGTTCTGAACCTTAGGTAATACGGCCCGCCGCATTGGGGCGTACTGGATGACGACGCACATACTATTAACACTATTACGTGACGATCTTCTTGACCGCATGTAGCGGTAATTTGCTATTACGTCTTTGGGTGCTAAACTGTTTGGCTATGATATATCTTGGTGGAATGGTTCCAAACGGTGTCATTCCTGGTGTGATTTGTATGATTTTTGATGCCTTGGTTTATCTATAAAAATCTATCCACCAGAAATCAAGGAAAACACCAGAGGTCTGCCAATGGCTCAAAAGAACTAGATGCTCTGGACCCTATTACGAAGGCTGAAATTTCTGTTGCTATTATCTGTACTTTGCATCTTGCTTTGGGCTACAGCAATTTGGACTAAGCTTCATCCTACAGTAGTAGCGATGATGGGGGTTCTGGCGTGTGTTGTGACTGGCTCTCTTACTTGGGAGGATATTTTGGGTGAACGTACCGGTTGGGATATCCTTATCTGGATGGGTACGCTTGTGGGCATGGCTGGGCTGCTTGGTAAACTCGGTGTAGTAGCTGTGTTTGCAGACTTTGTAAGTCAACATTTAGCTGGCTTCGATTGGTTCTGGGCGTCCTTTATCATTTCCGCTACCTTTGTGTACTCTCAGTATTTCTTTGCCAGTGGCACGGCGCGTATTACAGCTTTGTTCTCCGCCTTTGCAGCCATTTTAGTGGCGATGGGGGCTCCTATTCCGTTTACGATATTGCTCTTTGGTTTGATGAACAGTCCTGGTTGTACATTGACTCACTATAGTTCGGGTGTAACACCGATCTTCTTCGGTGCTGGCTATGTGCCACAAGGTACGTGGTGGCGCGTAGGCCTTGCTATCTCTGTGGTGAGCTTCCTCATTCATTTCTGGGGCTTTGACCTTTGGTATGTGCCTCTTGGTATCCTATAATATATTTAATCCTCTACTACGGTGAGGATTTTTCTTGTTATATCTATATTTTTATACCTTACTAGGTTTGCTATAGTTTTTGGGTATGGTGAACTTCATAAAAACTATGATGAATCTATAGAATTTATTGTGAATTATCTTGCGCGGGATAATATAACGTGTTATTATTATTCCGTGATTAATATTACAGAATATTTTAGGAGGAAACATGTTAGGTTTAGTCATTAGTCTATTGATTATTGCGCTAGTCGATGATTAATGACATCTCGAATTATGAACAACAACTTAACACGTTTTTGTCTTAGAAGTTCCATGAATGGTTTAATATACAATCAATAAGATTTGACTATATGGTTTGTTTCTTTATGTATATTTTCCAAAGGGTACTATAGGATTATTTATGTATATAGAATTCTGTAAACAAAAGGAATATCATTTGTAAACTTTTTAAGACGATTCATTGGAATCGTCTTTTTATACGTCGTAAAGCTGTCCAAGTGGATGCTTTCAAAAGTGGAGGAGATTAACATGAGCTGTAGGCGGACAATTTGAAAACAGGCGTAGCACGTGCACCACACAGATCTTTACTAAAAGCTCTAGGTTTTGTTGATGAAGAAATGGGTAGACCAGTCATCGGTATTGCCAATTCTTTTTCAATGAAATCATCCCTGGTCACGTAGGGCCTGAAAAATATTGTATGCAAGCCGTAAAAAGACGGTATCCGCAACGCAGGTGGTGTAGCCAATTGAGTTCAATACTATCGGTATTTGTGATGGTTTGGCAATGAACCATATCGGCATGAAATACTCCTTAGTTACACGTAATATCATTGCAGATTCCATCAGAAGCTACTGCTATGGCTACACCATTCGATGCGATGGTATTCATTCCAAAACTGTGATAAGGTAGTCTAGGCATGTTGATTGTAGCGTGCGCCTTAATATCCCATCTGTATTCGTGTCTGCGGGGCTATGCTCGCTGGTGTACATAAAGGTAAAAAGATTGGTTTGTCCGACGTATTCGAGGCCGTAGGCAAACATCAAACTGGTGAAATGGATGATGCTGAGTTAGCTGATATCGAAAATACGGCATGTCCTACATGTGGCTCTTGCTCTGGTATGTAACGGCAAATACAATGAACTGTTTAACAGAAGCTCGGTATGGGCCTTCCGGCAATGGTACAATCCTCAGCGGTATATTCTGAACGTTTGCGCTTAGCAAAATTAGCGGGTATGCAAGCGGTAGAGGTATTAAAAAGCAAACCTTCGACCTAAAAGATATTATGACTCGTAGGCCTTTTGAAAATGCGGTAGCTCTTGATATGGCTTTGGGTGGCTCCTCTAATACGGCGCTTCATTTACCGGCTATTGCTCATGAAGCAGGTGTACCATTATCCTTAGACGATTTCGATTGCATCGCTCAAAATACACCTCAATTATCTAAATTATCTCCATCTATGCTATATTTCATTGAAGACTTGTAGCTGCAGGTGGTGTATCTGCCAGTGTTGAAACGTTTAGCAGAAAAATGGTAGCCTTCATACAGATTGCAAAACTGTTGCTCTTAAAACACAAGGTGAAATTGCAGCAGCTAGCTCATGTTGTGGATGAAGATGTTATCCATCCATGGATAATCCAGTCATGAAACTGGTGGTATTGTGGTTCTCAAAGGTAACCTTGCTGTAGACGGTTCCGTTGTAAAAGCCGGTGCTGTAGATGCAGATATGCTTGTTCACTCTGGTCCAGCAAAGGTATTCAACAGCGAAGAAGAAGCGGTTGAAGCTATCACGGGCGGTAAAATTGTAAAGGTGATGTTGTAGTTATCCGCCACGAAGGCCCCTAAAAGGCGGTCCTGGTATGCGTGAAATGTTGACTCCAACATCTACTGATTGCCGGTATGGGTCTAGATAAAGATGTAGCTTTGTTGACAGATGGACGCTTCTCTGGTGCGACTCGTGGTGCATCGATCGGACACGCATCTCCAGAAGCAAAGCAGAGGCGGTACCATTGCCATCGTTGAAGATGGTGATATTATCAACATCGATATTCCAAACGGTAAATTGGAATTAGCTGTATCTGATGATGAAATCGTCGTCAAAGTCCGCATTGAAACCGTTCAAATCAATGTAACTGGATATCTTAAAAATACGCTCTTCACGTATCCTCTGCTGACAAGGTGCTATCGAAGTATTTGAAGACTAACACTGACTTTTCATTTAATACTAACTAGAGGAGACCGTGTATATGTATAAGTTATATGATTTTTATGGAGGCTCGTGAGCGATTGAGCACAATCACTGTGAAAACGAAGTTACTTCATAGTGATGTGTTTTCTGACGAGTGTGGAAATGATGTATACATCAAGCCAGAAAACTTGCAAAATAACAGGCTCTTTTCAAGGTTCGTGGAGCTTATAATAAAATTGCAAAAACCTAACAGAAGAGGAAAAGCGCGCGGTGTTATCGCTGCGTCTGCCGGTAATCATGCACAAGGCGTGGCCCTGTCAGAAACGTCTTGGTATTAAAGCGACTATTGTCATGCCGGAAACACACGCCTCTTATCAAGGTGAATGCTACAAAACAATACGGTGCAGATGTTGTACTATTTGGCGAGATTTATGACGAAGCCTATCAAAAGGCGATGGAGTTGCAAAAAGAACACGGCTATGTGTTCGTTCATCCGTTTAATGATGAAGATGTAATAGAAGGGCAAGGTACGATTGCCTTGAGGTTCTTGATGAATTGCCCGATGCAGATATCTTGCTCGTTCCTGTTGGTGCGGTGGTATCGTATCTGGTATTCAGCTGCCGCAAAAATTAAAAATCCGCGCGTTAAGATTATCGGTGTAGAACCAGAAGGTGCAGCGAGTGCCCTAGCTGCCTTAAAGGCTGATCATCCTGTACCTCTCGATGAAGTGGCGACGATTGCAGATGGTATGTGCAGTACGCCAAATTGGGAAACTACATTAGAATATATCAAACAATATGTAGATGAAATTATTACCGTTTCTGATTATGAATTGATGGAAGCTATTTTTATTGCTTGTTGAAAACATAAGTTAGTAGCAGAAAAATTTCTGGTATTTTTACCACTCGCTGGTCTTAAAAATTAGAGTGCCAAGCGATAAAAAGGTGGTAGCTATCGCTCAGCGGTGGTAATATCGACGTACTTTACTATATCGTCCATGATTAATAAAGGTCTCGTATTGTGTGGTCGTATCTTTACCTTCTCCGTTAACCTTCCTGATAAACTCAGGTCAATTGGTTGCGGTATCTCAAATGCTGGCGGATGCAGATGCAAACGTTATTAAACTTGATCATAATCAGTTCAAAAACCTTGACCGTTTTCATGAAGTGGAATTGCAAGTAACGGTAGAAACAAATGGTGAAGAGCACATCCAACACATTATTGATACTTTCAAAACATAATGGCTACATTATTAAACGTTTAAATTCCAGCGAAATATTGTCTGAATAGCTGCGAAAGGGTTCCCTAGTGAGCGCAGAAACAATCAATGGGGCACGCATTGTCCTTGAAACATTGCATCGCCTTTGTAAACTGATATGTTCGGCTATCCAGGTGGCGCGGTAATTCCAATTTGCGATGAAATATATAGCTTCCCTGAAATTAAACATTACTTTGTTCGTCATGAACAAGGTGCCGCATATGCCGCGGATGGTTATGCACGTGTGTCCGGCAAAGTTGGGGTATCTGCTTACGTCTGGTCCTGGTGCAACGAATCTGTAACAGGTATGATGATGCGCACATGGATTCCTGTACCCATGGTGGCCATTACAGGTCAGGGTTGGCCGACCATTTATCGGTAAGGACTCCTTTCAAGAGGCGGATATCAAGGTATTATGATGCCTATAACCAAGCATAACTATCTTGTTCAAGATATTCATGATTTGCCTCGCATCATTAAAGAGGCGTACTTTATTGCTGGTACAGGTCGCTCCAGGCTCCTGTACTCATTGATATTCCTAGGATATTCAAACCGAAAAATATCCATGGCGGAATACAAACAAATTGTACGAAGTACCTATTCATCTTGAAGGCTATGATCCAACCTATAAAGGGCATCAAGGTCAAATCAAAAAAGCAGCTATTCTCATCAAAAATGCAAAGCGCCCACTTATCATTGCTGGAGCAGGCGTATTGAAATCTAGTGCTATGGATGAGCTTAAGGAATTAGCTGAAAAGGCTCAAATCCCGGTGACGAATACATTAGTTGGGCTTGGTGGCTTCCTGGAGATCACGAGTTGGCTCTAGGTATGGTTGGTATGCACGGTTCTGTTCGGCAAAATAATAATAGTACAGATGAGGCTGATCTCGTGATTGCTCATGAGGGATTCGTTTCATGACCGCATCACAGGCCATCCAGATTTTCTTCTGTAAAAAGCTAAAATTATCCATATCGATATTGACCCAGCTGAAATTGATAAGAATGTTACAATCAATGTGCCTATCGTAGGGGATCTAAAACAGGTATTAACGGAGCTTAATGCTCTTGTAGAACCTACAACGCATGAAGCGTGGCTTGAGCAAATTCGAATGGCAAACAGAATACCCTATAGGTGATTCCTGAATCGAAAAATAGTGTATTGCATGCACTGACATGTGTTGTCTGAGCTTTAATAAGATTGCCAAGCGAAGATGCCATAATCGTAAGTGATGTCGGTCAACATCAAATGTGAGGCTGCCATTCTTAACTCATAAAAACCTCATACTATCGTTACCTCTGGCGGTGCGGGTACCATGGGTATGGCTGTACCAGGCTAGTGGGGCTCAAGTAGGGGCACCTAGAAGCAAAGTTATCCTCGTTGTCGGTGATGGCGGGTTCCAAATGACTTGTGAAGAGCTCATGATGGTTCGTCAATATAATTTGCCAATCAAGATTGTTATTATTAACAATGGCTATCTTGGTATGGTTCGTCAATGGCAAAGAAATCTTCAATGATAGACGCTACTCTTATGTAGATTTAGAAGTGAGTCCGAACTTCGTGAAACTCGCAGATGCATTTGACCTGAAAAGCGACTCGTCTAGATAATGTTGAAACTTTCAACAAAGAATTTAAATCATACATTACATCGGATGAAAGCATTGTCTTGGATTGTCGCGTTGAACGAGAGGATAATGTATTGCCAATGATCCGCGCAGGCGGCACGATAAGCGGTATGATGGGTAAGAAAGGGTGCTATAATGGCAAAAGAACATCAAGTCTTAATCATTTGCAAAAATGCACCAGGTATTGGTACGTATCTTGGCACTCTTTTAACCGTCGTGGCTTTAACGTTACAAAAATGACATCTGGCATTACAAACCAGCCAGGTTATGCACGTACACTATTACTGTAGAGGCCGATGACCGAATTCTTGATCGTGCAAAAACAAATCTACAAGCTCATCGATGTTGTTAAGGTTAAAGTGTTTGACGATCATGATGGGTATGCCGTGAGCTAATGCTTATCAAGGTAAAAGCATCTGCTTCCACAAGATCGCTATTGTGTACAGATTGCCGATGTATATCGTGGTAATGTGTTAGATATTTCTCCTACATCTATGATCATCGAAGTCATTGGCATGTAGAAAAATTACGTGGCTTCATTCAAATTATGGAAACCTATGGTATTCTTGAAATTGCTAAAATAGGTATCACCGCTATGAGCATGGGAGAAAAATGTAGAGTTGATAACGTGGGCGTGAATTACTCCATTATGAAAATGTCTGCTTTTCGCCGTGATGGTAGACCTATTTTAGATAATGTAAATTGGCATATAGAGGAAGGTGAACATTGGGGCCCTCTTAGGGCTCAATGGGGCTGGTAAATCGACGCTACTCAGCATGATACCAGCCTATCAAATTCCTACGACAGGCACTTTGCGCGTATTTGGACATGAATTTGGTAAATACGCATGGCCTAAAATCAAATCGAGATTAGGCTTTGTCAGCTCGGCTCTGGGACAGTTTCAATCCACCTTGGATAAACAAGTTGTAGAGATGTCATCATTTCTGGTGCTTTCAGTAGCATCGGTATATACCAAGAGGTTGCGCCAGAGGTGCGAGAGCGGGGTTTGCAATTATTGGCTGAGTTTGGGTTAAGCCACTTAGAAGGTCATCGTTTCCATACATTGTCTGCTGGGGAACAGCGACGTATTATTGGCACGGTCCATCATGGCAAATCCAGAATTATTGATTTTGGATGAGCCTTGCTCTGGTTTGGACTTACCAGCGAGGAGCAGTTTTTACGCACCGTATCCACTGGTAGCTGAGCAGCAGACACCGATTATCTATGTGTCACATCAAATTGAAGAGATACTATCGTTTATTACCTCATGTAGCTATCTTTGACGAGAGGGCAAGATGATTCATGCAGGTCCCTAACACAAGGTACTAACTGATGATATTTTATCTGATATCTTTGGACCTTTCCGTACAAGTTGTAGCGGAAAGATGATCGTCCATGGGTGATGGTTCGGGTTATCAAATTTTTTATCAGAGGCTTAAAACTTGGCTTACTGATAATAAATTAATGTACGCCACATCTTGCAAAAATTTGTTAGATTGTACAGTATATATAATCTATATTCTATTGAATATGTTTGGAGGTTGTCTAATATGGCAGGTAAAATTTTAGGTACTACAGTTTATTATGATGCAGATTGTAATTTAAGCAAATTGGAAGGCAAAAAAATTACAGTGTTAGGTTACGGTTCCCAAGGTCATGCTCATGCATTGAACTTGAAAGAAAATGGTATGGACGTGACAATTGGTCTTCGCGGTGGTTCTTCTAGCTGGAAAGCTACTGAAGAAGCAGGTCTTACAGTAAAAGAAACTGCAGAAGCCGTTAAAGGCGCTGATATCGTTATGGTATTGATTCCAGACGAATTGCAAGCAGACGTATATGCACAAGATATTGCTCCAAACTTGAAACAAGGTGCGTACTTGGCATTTGCTCATGGCTTTAACATTCACTTTGGTAAAATCGTACCTCGTGAAGACATCAATGTATTCATGGTAGCTCCTAAAGGTCCTGGTCATTTAGTTCGTCGTACATACCAAGAAGGTTCTGGCGTTCCTTGCTTGTACGCTGTAGAAAAAGACCCATCTGGCGATACTGAAGAAGTGATTAGCATGGGCATCTGGTATCGGTGGTGGCCGTTCTGGTATTTTGGAAACCAACTTCAAATCCGAAACTGAAACTGACCTCTTTTGGTGAACAAGCTGTATTGTGTGGTGGTGTTACTGAGTTGATCAAAACTGGCTTTGAAGTATTAACTGAAGCTAGTTATGAACCTGTTAACGCTTACTTGAATGCTTGCATGAAATGAAATTAATCGTAGATCTTATCTACGAAGGTGGCTTCCAAAAATGCGCACCCATCTCCAACACTGCTGAATACGGCGACTACCATGCAGGTCCTCGCGTAATCACTGCAGATACTAAAAAGCTATGGAACAAATCTTGGCGATATTCAATCTGGTAAATTTGCTGATGAATTCTTAGCAGATTCCAAAAATGGTCAAAAATTCCTAAAGAACATCGTGAAGTACACGCTAATCATCCAATTGAACCAGTTGGCGCAGAACTGCAACTTGATGAGCTGGTTAAAATAAGAGTATTATTTAGGTAATCTTTGTGAGATTATATGTTTATTAAAAGCGACCCCTGTAAGGGTCGCTATTTTTATCTTTTCTTTTCATTATTTTTGGGACCATCTTGACGATTACATCGAAAATATTGAATCAAATATGGTATAATAAAAAGTAATATTTGAAAGGAGTGTAGCATGGATTTTTACACATTAGCCTATGTTGAAAGTCAGGCTGTAATAGGTCAAACTTGGGGCTTTATTATAATTGTAGCTGTTCTGTTAGCATTACTCATTTTGGGAGTACAAGTATTGCGAAATGGTTTTACTAGTCGCTATCGTGACCTGATGATTATATTGTCTTTAATCGTAGTGTTCTTTCTTTAGGGACTTGAATACAAGAGTATAATCGGATGAAAACCTATTCTGAGGACTCCTCTCGTATGGCTCAATTTTTACATTCTTTTAGTTCAGATCGTTCCGTACCGAGCGACCAATTGGCGGTTAACTCCTTAAAGATTCGTAATGGTATGATTTTAAAAGTAAGTGATGCTTACTATGAGGTTCAATTTAATCCAGAATTTTCAACCTATACTATTACACGTGTTTATAAGGTAAGTCCTATAGATCGAATTCATGATAAAGCGGACACATTACCATAAGGAGGACCACATATGACAGAAGCTATGGCCGTCTATGGGATGGTCTTTGCAAAACTCGCCATCGGTCTCTTGGCGATTATTCTACAAATCAATTTAATGGGTAAGGGCAATTTAGCCCCAACCTCTGCTTTAGACCAATTGCAAAACTACGTACTTGGTGGTATTATCGGTGCCATTATTTACAATGATCAAATTGGCATTTTACAGTTTATGTTAGTTCTTATTTTATGGACTATCCTCGTAATGACTCTTAAGTTTTTAAAAGGGAATCTTCGTATTTTTAAAGCAATTCTTGATGGTCATCCAGTTATAGTAATCGAAAAAGGTCATATTCTAACAGAAGAATGCGTGTTATGGTATACAAGCTACTGAACTTAAATTAAAACTTCGTGTCGCTGGTGTTCAATATGTTACGGATGTTAAGCGTGCCGTATTGGAGCAAAAATCGGTCAGCTCAACGTGGTTCAATTCGGTGAAGATAATATTCGATTTGACCTTATCGATGATGGTCAAATTAATCAGTTTACCCTCGATGTAATTGAAAAAGATAGAGATTGGCTTGAAACAAGAAATCCAAGCTCAAGGATACTCTGTTAGGACATATATATTGCAGAATATAAAGATGAAAAGTTGTTGTATATCCTTATGAAAGAAAAACATCGTCTATCAAATTGTGAGCACTCTTTAAAAAGTAAGACCGCTCATACTAAGGATAAATTGAAATCTAAATTGTAATATCTATTGGTTTTTATTATAGGCGAAATTAGTATTATGTAATTTTATAGATGTACAAATGATATGTAAAGTAGTTATTAAGCCCACTATTCGTAGTGGGCTTATATAGAAAAGGAAATTAGTGAATCGTAAAGATTTAATTGATCGATTACAAGAATTATATAAAGATGAAGACAGTCGGGTAACAGTAAATCCTCATGCAGGAGCAAAAAGTAGCTCATCGTTTATCCGAATACATACTTTGTGGGCATGAGTAATCTTGGACTTCATATCATTTATGAGGAAATCAATTTACGAAATGATAGCGTCTGCGAAACGAATCTTCTGCCTGAGAAAAAGGAATTAGAAGCTTACGATAAGACTAAGACTCCGCTTATGAGCGTTGAAACACAAAGGCCTATGCATCAATTTGATGTAGTTGCTTTTGATGTGACCTTTGAAATGGATTATTTCCATATTCCTTTGATGTTGCGCCATGGCCGTGTACCTATCATGGGAAAAAGACCGTACCGAATTTGACCCTATCGTTATTGCAGGGGGCCCTTAGTGCGACCTTTAACCCTGAGCCTTTTGCTGATTTTATTGATGCTTTCATCATTGGTGAAGGGAAGGCATCGTTAGTCGCGTACTAGATATCATTCGAGATGGAAAAATGGAAGGCTTGATCGCCATACTATTTTACGTCAATTAGCGGATATATCGGGCGTATATGTACCCATCCTTATATGTGCCGATTTACAGTGAAGACGGTGAATTTAAAGGCTATGATATTGCTGAGGGCGTGCCTAAAACGATCAAACGTCACTTTGAAATGCTCACTAGCGGTGGTGAAACGGTAGTAGCTACGAACTATACTGAATTTGGTGCTATGTATATCATCGAAGTAGCCCGTGGTTGTGGTCGGCACTGTCGCTTCTGTATGGCTGGATATTGCTTCCGCGTACCGCGTGTACGTCCTTTGGACATTTTGAAAGAAGGCGTAGAGCGCGCAGAAAAGCTAGGTAAAAAGGTAGGCCTCATGGGCGCCGCTATCTCGGATTATCCTGAGGTAGACGAACTCGTTAATTATATTCTGCTCTAAAGATATGCGCTACTCTTTGTGCATCCTTGCGGGCTGACTCATTAACGCAAGCCGTGGTGGATGGACTGGCGGATAGTGGACAAAAGACGATTACAATTGCCCCAGAAACGGGTAGTGAACGGTTGCGTCGCGTCATTAATAAGGGTATCAGTGAAGAGCATTTACAAAATGCAGCCACCTTATCTGCAAAGTCAGGTATTCAGCATATGCGCTTTATATATTATGATTGGGCGCTAACGAAACCAATGAAGACATTGAGGCTATTGTAGGTCTTGGAGAGAACGCTAGGCTCATATGGAAAAAGTAGGCTGTAAAGGTCGTTTAACGCTCAGTATCAATCCCTTTATTCCGAAACCTTTTACACCGTTCCAATGGATGGCCATGGATAACCAAAAAGCAGTGGAGAAAAAGTCGCAATATATAAAAGAAAGCATTGCAAAAGAATCGCTGCATCGAGGTTCTCGTAGAGTCGCCCTAAAGAGGCGTATATACAAGGGTTCTCGCTCGTGATCGTCGCTTAGGGCGCTGTCATTGCGGCATATGCGACTCGATCGGGGCAGTAAATCTTTTAAGTCCGAAATGAAGGCTGCTGGCCTGGATATGGATAATATGAATTATCGTGAACGCAGTTTTGATGAATTCTGCCATGGAGCCATTTAGATATGGGCATGCAGGAGGGCTATCTTGAAATGGAATGGAAACGATCTATCGATGAAGCATATACCCCTCCATGTGCAGCAGGTTGTAAACGCTGTGGCGTTTGTAAATAGGAGGAACAGATGAATCAATCTGTAAAACGTATAGATGTGAAAGGCCCTCATGGAACATGGTCTTATGAGGCGCCAAGCTGGGTTGATCGATTTCATTGTTATGGGCGATACCTATCGTCATGGTGGTGTATCTAAAGTCCCTTATGAATCATTAAACCTAGCGTTTCATGTAGGGGATGAAGCTCAAAGCGTACGAGAAAATCGAGCTATTGTTGCGAAATATTTAGGTGTTGAACCAAATCGTATTTCTTGTGGCAATCAAGTCCATGGTTTAAAGGCTGTAGAAATCACAGAAGACCTTGTTGGGGCAGGTGCTTTTGGAGAAGATACGGCCATCGATGATTGTGATGCGGTATTTACAAATCTACCTCATGTGCCATTATTTCTGTTCACAGCAGACTGCGTTGGCGTAGGTATTTACGATGCCAAACATCATGCGATTGCAACGGCACATGCAGGTTGGCGTGGTGCCATTGGCCGCTACCAGTACTTACTATTGAGGCCATGAAAGAGGCTTATGGGACCGAGTTCAAAGATTGCTATATATATCTTGGGCCTAGTATTGGACCTGAGTCCTTTGAAGTAGATGTAGAACTAGGTAAACGCTTTGAATTAGCTCGAGAGATATGACAGACCGAGATGCATCTGATGTTGTCAATTATTCTGCTGATAAATTGGACAAGGCTTATATCAATTTATGGAACTTTATTGGTGAGGATCTCGTTGTAAATGGCGTTCCTCCAGAGAACATCACGATTGGCTGGTACCGATAGTGTAACGGAAGTAGATTGTTATTCCTATCGTCGAGAGGGAGGTCGAGACCGGTCAGTATGGCCTTATTTGCGATGTTACAAGACCGATAAAATTTGACTTTTCACAGGAATCGTAATAAAGTATGATATTTTAAGTATATACATGATTGGTTTTGTAGGGATAGCTCTCAAATCATGTACATTTGACCTTAAATACTATATAATAGAATAGTCTATACAAATATATTTGATGATTATGATATATAGATTGAAGGGGGCATTCACGTGATTGAAGAATCCCTACACGCTATACAGCAGCGCATGGCCGATGCTATGGCGCGCGTTGGTCGCGTAGATACAGCATTATTAGTGGCGGTTACAAAGAACCACCCTGTGTCGGCGGTGGAAGAGGTCGCACGGCTCGGTGTTACTCATGTAGGGGAAAATCGAGTACAAGAGGCCAAAGAAAAACAGCTAACCTATAAGGGGCCACAATTAACATGGCATTTGATTGGTCATTTACAGGTCAATAAGGTGCGTCAAGCGGTTCCTATGTTTGATTTAATTCATTCTGTGAGATAGCCGTAAATTATTAGATGAAATCGAAAAGGTTGCTCGCAAAGCACGACAAGATACTAAGATGTATTACTGCAAAAGTCAATATGGCCCGCGAAGCTTCTAAAACGGAAATGACCGTTGAAGAGTTCTCAGAAATACGAGATTATGCAAAACATTGCCTCATGTATGCGTAAGGGGCTTGATGTGTATGGCGCCATTTTTTCGATGATCCACAGGAAGTCGTCCAATCTTTTCGCGTAGCGAATGCCTTGTTGAGGATATGAAACGCTACTTTGAAGAAGGGCAGATTCAATATTTATCTATGGGGATGACTCACGACTTTGAGATCGCTTTGGAAGAAGGGCTAACATCGTTCGTGTAGGCACAGCAATTTTGGGGAACGTGTATATTACTAAGGGTTCGGGTTACCTGATAATCGGAAGCGTTAATTGTATTAGGAGGAAATCCAAATGGCATTGGGAGATTATTTAGACAAAGCAAAAACTTATTCTTAGGGCAGAACTGATGATGACTATGAATATGATGATTACGAATACGAAGATGAAGAGGAATATGAGCTGAACCTACCCCAGTAGCAACAAAGTACTCCCGTGTCGGTGCATCTGAATTTTATCCACGCAAGGTAGGGAGGCCAATCTACGATGACACAACGTCCAACAGCTATGAAAGTGGTTGTAATTGAGACCAAAAGTATTTGAAGACTCTGAAAATGTTACACATCAATTACGCGACATGCGTCCTGTATTGATTAATTTTGAAATACTAGACCCTCATGAAATGCGTCATTATAGATTTCGTATCTGGTGCGACCCTATGCATTGGATGGCAAAGTGGAAAAAGTAGGTAGAGACATTTTCATGTGTACCTGTAAATATTTCCATTGATTATAATGATAATGAAAGCAACTACAACTGAGCAAAACGAATATTCTTGGGAAACAAATAATCTCTCTATAAATGGTGGTGATAACTATGTTAGGTAAAACCCTATGTGCAGCGTTGGCTCAATGGGAGGGCGCTCTGTGCGCGGTGCATTACAGCATGGTGTGTTGAGCCTGTACATACACATTCTAGTGCGTCGCGAAGAACAACATAGAGCTCTCACTGAGGAGCTGGTGTAGTGGGCTTTTACTACATTGCCTAATGTAAACGAGTACAATACCATTCTATTGGCCGTAAAACCACAAGTGTTCACCATCTGTGTTAGAGACTTTAAAAAGGCACCTTATGGGACTGTTATGATTTCGCTTCTCTGCAGGTGTCACCTTAGATACTCTTGATGCGGCTATTCCACAAAGCTAACTGGTTTAGAGCTATGCCAAATACACCGGCTATCTATCGGTGCGGGCATGACAGCACTTGCCGAGGGATGATGAATACTGACTTAGGGTCGTGCTGTACAAGCCTTATTTGAGGCTGTAGGGCGAGGGTACGTGAGTGAGTCGAAGCCGATTTAGATCGCTTAGGCGCACTATCTGGTGCGGGCTAGCATATGTTTGTCATCCTTGATGCATTGGCTGATGCGGGCGTTCGCATTGGTTTGCCACGCAGTTGGCTATAAAGCGCTACCAAACGATGTACGGTGCAGGTAAGATGAGCTCTGAAAGTGGCAATCATCCAGCGGTACTACGGATCAAGTGACAAGCCCTGGTGGCACCACCATTACAGGGTATTGGTGCCATGGAAAAAGGTGGACTTCGCAGTTCTCCAAGATGGCGTAGTAGCATGTCTTGCTCGGTCGAATGAGTTGGGAAATAATTTTGGCAGATACTAGTAAATTATTACGATATTTCGAGGCCAGTGGCGATGGCGAGGAAGCTCGTCGCATGCTAGATTTGGCTGGAGCAGGTCGTAAAGGTCGCCCATACCGTGTGGCGGATTTTACGAGTCCTGCAGGCCTTGTTATTGCAGATGCTATCAAGGCTAATTACCCACAGTTAACAGTTAAAACTGACGGTGGCTATGAAGGGCGGAACGTATTCGTCATCGCTTTTGTAGACAGCGATTTTAACGGTACTGTGGATATGGGTATTCGCGCTCTTAAGGTGAATTGGGACCCTCGGTTCCGATTGCTCACTCACCGCGATGTGCTCAGGCTCCTTGATGGGCCTTGCATGATCGCTCCAAATTTGGGGACGTTATCGTCCAGCAAGGGGCGCTCAGATTATGGTGGATGAAAGCGTGGCTGATTTCGTAATTCAAAAACTTTACGAAAATTGCTATGGTTTCTGTATCTGTAGAGGCTATTGAGTTATCAGATATTGCACCAAAAAGAAGAAAAATTAAGAAGTCCGCACTACAGTCGCTTCCTTTTGCGTTTAGATGCGGTAGCAAGCTCTGGATTTAGTGTATCTGCACTAAATTGGTGAGTGCTATACCCAATGCGGGCTTATGCAAGTAAACTGGCAACCAGCTGAGGGGCATCCCAAGAGGTTAAAGAAGGGGATGTCACTCATGCATGGTCGTGGCCGAATGAAGGTAGAAGCTATTACAGGTACCTCTCGTAAAGGGCGTATCGGCGTATACCTGAAAACGATTTATGAGCAGTTGAAAAATCGGCTTGACCATCAAGCCGATTTTTGATATATAGTAGGGACAGCCATGGTATCCATAACATTTCAACCTACAACTGAAGATATAATCCTATTCGTGGCGGCGAGAAGTAGCGGAACGACGGATGCAGCTTTTTATTGAGGAGGTTTGCCAAATTATAGTTATCGCTCCTGCTGTAACGGATCGGATTGGCCAATGGGCAAAAGAAAATCGTATCACTTGGTGTAATCGAGCTTTCACAATGGACGACGAAGAGCATATTATTTCGAGTAGTTTGCTGTTTATCTGCACAGATAATCATGAACTAAATGCTACCTTGTATGAGCTAGGAAAAAAACATCGCGTGTGGACCAACCGCAGTGATGATCCGAGCGCGTGTAGCTTTACTGTGCCGTCATCCCTTGAACTCGGCGATCTTCATATTGCTATTAGCGCCAATAATGTAGGACCTCGTATCAATCGTCTCGTACGACAAGATATGATGAATCGTTATGGTCAGTTGCAAAAGGCTATGCCTAGACTTAAAAATATTTGAGAGAAGTAGAGTTACTACTTCCTACTCCAGAGGCTCGACAGAAATTTTGGCGAGACAATCTGACAGTGAGAAACATTTGAAGCCATTCTCAAGGGAGAGTGGATGATTATAGAGGAGAAACTGAACCATGCAATTAGTGGTATTAGGTCTAAATCATAGAAGTGCTGCTGTAGGGGGTGCGTGAACGTTTCTCGTCTGATAAAGACGAGGTAGCTGACTAAACCGCTTCTATAGAATTTGACTGTATCTCAGAATGCGTTATTATCCACCTGTAATAGAACGGAAATTTGATGCCGCTTTACTAGAAGGTGTAGAATTCCCGAAAGGATTACATGTTGGCAGTGTTAAAAGATTTAAAAAGAGCAGATCGTATCGATGCAGATGCATTCTTCTTCTACGAAGAACGAGATTGTATTGAGCATCTATTCCGTGTTTCTGCTAGTCTTGAGTTCCCCTTGTGTTAGGGGAAGGCCAAATCTTGAGCCAATTAAAAGGGGCTTATATTCAGGCTTATGGCGCAGGCTGTACGGGAACAATTTTTAATATTTTTATTCAACAGGCTCATTAGCGTTGGTAAAAAGGTACGATACTAATACGGGCATATGCCATACGCCTGTATCTGTTGAATTACATCGGCGAGTCAATCTTGCGGAGGACAGTTTAGATAAAGCCATTATCCGAAGCTAGCAGTATCATTTTGGGTGCTAGTACGATGAGTGAATTGACAGCTACTCATTTACAAAGCGAAGGTGTAAAAACGATTTTCGTATCTAATAGAACCTTTGCTAAGGCTGAAATGTTAGCGGAACGCTTTAATGAGTAAAGCTATTAAAGCTCGATAACTGTAGAGTATGCTAAAGATGCGGATATTCTTATCACATCTAGAGGGCACTGCATTATATTATTACTGAAAAGAAGCAAGAAAATTACGACTCTTCGCAAGGGTGAACTCAATCGTTATGATCGATATAGCGGTACCTCGTGATATCGATCCTGCGGTGGGAGATTTGGACGGTGTTTACCTATTTAATGACTCTCTTGAAAGTGTAGTGAAGAAAATAGAGTGAGGCGAAGCAGAAGAAGCTCGTCGTGCGGAGACCTGACTATTCATGATGCTATTGAAGAGTTATTGGATAAGTTGAGCTATTTAATGGTGCGTCCTATGATGGCATTGCTCACGGAAAAAGGCTGAGCGTATTCGCCGTCGTGAATTACATCGCGCATTAGCTAAATTGCCAGATATTTCCGATAAAAGAGGCGCCGTGTTATGGACTCGATGAGTCGCATGATCATTCGTAAAATGTTGCGTGAAACCGACTGATTCACTTCAACGAAATTGCTGGTACAGAGGAAGAGCAGCTTGACTGGGACTTATTCAAAGATATGTTTAATCTTGAGAAAGAAGGCTAATGCCGAGAGATCATGTTCGAATCGGCACGCGAAAAAGTGCCCTTGCCCTGGCAGGCTGAACATATTAGTGCAGAATTACAACGTCTGTGCCCCAGATATTACAGTGAGAGCTGGTTCACTTTAATACAAGGGTGACCGTATCCTGAGAAAACCACTGGCTCAAGTTGGTGGTAAAGGTTTGATTTACCGCTGAGATTAGAAGAGGCTATGCATAAAGGTAATATCGATATCGCCGTACATAGCTTTGAAAGATATGCCTACGAGGTTGCCAGAAGGACTTACTCTGGTGCTATTTCCGCTCGTGAAGTACCTTATGATGCACTGGTGAGGTCCCGTGTATAAGACACTAGACAAATTGCCACAAGGGCTCGCGTTGGTACCAGTAGTTTACGCCGGCAAGCGCAGTTACTGCATGCTCGATCACTGATCTTAAGATAGAGGTTATTCACGTGATCATGCAAACTCGTTTGAGCAAGATCGAAACGGAAAAAAGCTAGATGGTGTTATCTCGGCCCAAGCAGGCCTTTAAGCGATTGGGTTTAGAAGACCAAATTACACAAGTCTTCAAGGCGGATGAAATAGATTCCTGCGCCGTTGGACAGGGGCACTCGCTATCGAGTATCGTCTGACGATCAGGAGATGCTTGACATGTTGAATCCTATCAGATGATGAAGCAACGCGGTTATGCCGTTGAAGGGAGCGCAGTTTCTTGCGTCAATTAAATGGTGGTTGTCAGTGCCAATGGGCGTACATGGCACCATCAATAAGGCCAATTGACTTTAAAAGGCTATGATTGCATCCCTCGATGGAAAAACTGTACGAAGGGAAAATCTCTGGTCCCGCGCTAAAAAGGGCGAGATCCTGGTAAAAATCTTGCAAAAGCCTTATACGAAGAAGGGGCAAAACGCATGTGGATGCTCTCATAGAGGAAGGAATCATAAAAATGACAGGTATGGTATATCTAATTGGTGCGGGCCCTGGCGATGTTAAACTCATCACTGTAAAAGGCCGTGAATGCATCGAAAAAGCAGATGTAATTATATACGACTGTTGGCGGATGCCCATCTGTTAGAATGGCGTCCAGATCTGAGACTGAGTTTGACTGCTGGTAAGCAATGTGAATCGGTCAATGCATCAATGGAATCAATGAGCTATTAGTCCAGGTAAAAGAAGGCAAAATCGTAGCTACGATTAAAAAGGCGTGATCCGCCCGTATTTGGTCGTGTGGTGAAGAAGCGATGGCTCTTTGGCGAAGCCGGTGTGACATTTGAGTTCGTGCACAGGTGTATCTCCTATCAGACGCCTGCCTGCGCAGGGAGTTCCCTGTACACAACGCGCTATGGCCACATCCTTTGCGGTGGTAACAGGTCATGAGGATCCTACAAAAAGCAGTGTATCTGGCATCCATTGGGAAGGCCTTGCTACGGCGGTAGATACACTGGTCTGTAATGGGTGTTGGTAACTTGCCTGTCATTTGCGGAGAAAAATTGATGCGCCTGGGCGACGACCTCTACACCAGTAGCGCTTGTTCGGTGGGGAACGAAAACAGTACAAGAGGTATTGGTTTCTACCCTTGAACTATGCCGTTGAAGATCGTAGCAGGCTCAATTGAAAGCGCCAGCTATCATCGTAGTAGGTGATTGTCAACCTCGTGAGAAAATTACAATGGTTTGATAATAAAGCTCATTCGGCCAAAACTGTCGTAGTCACACGCGCTCGCTCCCAAGCAAGTGCATTCCGTGAAAAATTAGCACCATCAAGGTGCTAATGTAGTGGAAGCGAGACGAATTAAAACATCTCCATTGGAATTGTTTGAGGAAGATAAACGCATCATCAACAATACAAAAGAATACCAATGCATCGTATTCACATCTGGTGAAGGGGTTCGCTACTTCTTCGATGCTCTATATAAAGAAGGCAAAGATACACGTGCTTTAGGTAATTCTAAAGTGGCGGCTATCGGCTGTGCTACAGCTCGTGAACTTCAAAAATATGGCATCGTACCGGATATCATTCCTATAGACTATAAGGCTGAATCTGCTGTAGAGGCTCTTGAGAGAACTCAATGTAGGGATTTCGTACTGTTGATTCAACCAAAGGTAGCACGCGATGTGATTCCACGTTGCTTGCGTCATCGCGATATGAATGTAGATATCTTGCGTTTATACGAAACTACACAAGATACATCTCAACAAGAAGCATTAGTAACAGCGTTAACAGAAGGCAATGTAGATTATATTACCTTTACAAGTTCTTCTACTGTAACAAATACAATCCAATTATTGGGCGATGATGCATTGAAACTATTAGGCAAAACTAAAGTGGCTTGCATCGGTCCAATTACGGTCGCTACGGCTATGAGGTGCAGGGTCTTAAACCGGCTATCATCAGCGATGTATATACAACAGATGACCAGATAAACGCTATTGTAAAAGAGATATTTAGGAGGATTACATGGCACGATTTAATATACCGTCCTCGCCGCTGCGTATCAATCCAGAAATGCGTGATTTGGTACGCGAAAGCGACACTCGACGTGCAACTGATTTGATTTATCCATTATTTATCGTGCCTAGTGAAGGTATTAAAAAGAAACTCGACACGTTGCCAGGTCAATATCACTGCTGTTGACGAGGAGCTGTGCAAAAGTAGCTCAAGAGACTTATGATCTTGGTGTGCGTGGTGTGAAATGCTGGTATTCCTACACCATATAAAGATGAGCAAGGTTCCTCTGGCTGAGTATGTCCCAAGCCAGTACAACAAGCCATCAAAGCCATCCGCGAAGCCGTGCCAAATCTCTTGGTTATTTCTGACGTATGCTTGTGCCAATATACCTCTACCGGTCACTGTGGCACTGATCGATGACCATGAAATCTTGAACGACGAAACATTACCATTGCTTTGTAAAGTTGCGGTAAGCCAAGCAGAAGCTGGTGCACATATGGTGGCTCCATCCGATATGATGGACGGTCGCGTAGGTGCTATTCGTGAAGCCCTTGATGCGGCAGGTTATACCAATGTATCTATCATGAGCTATGCGGCAAAATACGCATCTGCTTTACTATGGTCCGTTCCGCGGAGCTGTTAATTCTGCGCCAAAATTTGGTGACCGCAAATCTTATCAAATGGACCCGGCTAATCGTTTAGAAGCTTTCAGAGAAATCGAACTCGACATCGCTGAAGGTGCAGATATTATCATGATTAAACCGGCCTTGTCCTACTTGGACATCGTTCGTGAAACGCGTGACCGCTATGAATTGCCTGTGGCGGTATACAATGTATCCGGCGAATATGCGATGGTTAAAATCTACCGCTGCTGGCTGATCTCATCGACGAGAGACGTCTCGTTATGGGAAACAATGCTTTCCATGAAGCGTGCTGGTGCTAAAATCATCATTACGTACCATGCCTAGATATTGACAAATGGTTACAACAATGGAGGAACTATGTTCCAGCACTCAGTAAATCTGAAAAAGGCCTTTAACGAGGCTAAAGCGTTATATGCCCGTGGCGTAAACAGCCCTGTTCGTTCCTACCGCGGCAGCAGGATCAAACCCTCCGTTTATTAGCGGCGCCAGCGACGCATGTATGCGATATCGATAACAGCAGAATATATCGACTATGTGTTGAGCTGGGGACCTATGATCTTGGGCCATGCGAACCCTGAAGTTATTAAGCTAGCTTGCAGGGCTATTCCTCGCAGTCAGCTGTGCGTGCCTACACTACTAGAAATAGAAATTGGCTAAAAAGATACAAGCCTTCAGTGCCGTCTATGGAGGTTATCCGCCTCGTAAACTCTGGTACAGAGGCTACCATGAGTGCCCTGCGCGTTGCTCCGTAGCTATACTGGTCGCGATCGCATCGTGAAATTTGTGGGCTGTTACCATGGTCATAGCGATGCTCTCTTGGTAAAAGCTGGCTCTGGCCTTGCTACCTTTGGCGTGCCGGATAGTCCCGGCGTTCCTCAAGCGCGTAGCAGAGAATACCCATAACATTGCCGTACAATGATTCTGAAGCGGTTCGTAAATTATTCGACGAGATCGGCGATACTATTGCGACGATCATGGTTGAACCTGTAGCTGGTAACATGGGTCGTGACCTCCAGCACTCGGTTTCTCGAAAACCTGCGCGAAGTGACTAAGGCTCACGGCGCTGTGTTGATCTTCGACGAAGTTAGTGCTGGCTTCCGCGCTAGCAGTGGGGAGTGCCCAAAAGCGTTGACAAGATTAAACCGGACCTTACATGCCTTGGTAAAATCGTTGGCGGTGGCATGCCACTTGCCGTGTTTGGTGGCCTCGCGAGATTATGAACCAAATTGCTCCAGCTGGTCCTATCTACCAAGCTGGTATATTGAGTGGTAACCCGAATTGCCGTTACCTCTGGTTTGCGCTACGCTTCATTCTGCAACGCGATCCAACGGTATTTAAACAAGTAGAAGGTACGACGATTGCCTTTGCGAAGGCGTTTGAAAGATTGGCGGCACAATACAATGTGCCTGTTGTAGTACAGCATGTGGGCTCTATGTTCACCATCTTCTTCACTGACAAACCAGTTAAGAACTTTTGATGATGCTGACTTGCAGCGAAGAACAATTCAAATGTTCTTCCACCATAACTTGAGCCATGGTATTTACTATGCGCCAAGTCCTATGAAAGTAATTTCGTATCTATCTGCCACAAGGTAGTGAAATGGAACGCACATTGGCTGTTACTGATGAAGCTTTCAAAATCAGTGATACATTATTATAAAAGTATATAGTTTGTGGTTGTTTATGCATCGGTGATGAACATGCAGTTTGACAGAACTTAAAGCGTGCTCTGCGTGCGCATGGGCAAAAGCCAAATCGAGTAGCAAAGGCCGTAGGTATCAGTAATGTCGGCGCTCAAATTACGAAACAGGGTATCGCGAACCAGATTTAGACTAGCACTCTGTGCCCTGTCTCGCTATTATGGATTGACCTTGGATGAGCTGTTGGATGTAAATGGAGAAGAACACGAGACATCTATGATCTTAGTCTCAGTATTAAAAATAAATACATTGCCTATAAAGGTGATGTATCTGAGTTGAAAGACTCACAAAACGTACGCTCTTGGTGAGCTTGATAATTTGTTACAAATTTGAGAAATCAAAAGGTAGAAGATAAAGATAGCAAGCCAAAAACGTACAAAACATGGAACCCTCATATCAATCGGGCTGGACTAGCTAACAGTGCTGGTAGTCTGGCGGACGACGGAATAGCAAAAGTAGGAAGGCCTATTATTGAGTACAGAATAATTGAACTAGATTTTGGATGCCGTATAGTAAATCAGCAGAAAGAGAATCTTATAAATTAATTTAGTTAGCCTAGAGAAAGAAGCATATAGATAATTATGAATGCACTCTAGGCTATTTTAATATATATAATTCAGCTTTATTAAAGACTTTAATTGCTTTGGTTATTTTTGTGCAAAATTATTAGCATAAAAATTAAAAATATAGTACAATATTTATGAGGAGGTGTTATGTTAATGGAAGTAAGATTAAATAATGTATTAGCATTTAACAACCTGTTATTTTCTACGAATGCAGATATGCGAACTAAAAAGGTTTATATCAAATGTACACTTAGAGAATGGAAATAATATTGTAAAAAGTACGGCTGTATATGGACCTAATAATGGCTGAGGGAAGACTTGTTTAATTAAAGGCATAGTAAAAGTATTATTGATATTTTACTAAATAATGAGACCCATTTTAATACCTAATTTATTTACACAGTCCTATTTGTGAACTAGGTATTGCTTTTTATATGAACAGAAGAAAGTATGATTATACTATAACGTATGATGCCCAATTAGAAGAAATTATATATGAACATTTTTAGTACATATATATGATGATTATAATAATGAGAAGTCAGATACGTTAATTTTAAAGATATAAAAACAGGAATTTAAATGTATCGATCCTAAGGTTGAACCTTTGATGAAATGTAGTGGCAAATAAAGCTATTGTGTCATGCTATCAGATACATCTAAGTTTAGTAAAACTGGCAGGATTAAACGAATTAGTTACTGGATTGCTGGTTCGATATGATTATTAATATGAATAATATTCCAATTGATAGAACTATCAAATTATTAAAGAATAAAAATAATATTCAGAAAAAGGTTGTTAATTTTTTATTAAAACAAGCTGATGTATACTTAGATGATTTTAAATATGCTGAATCAGATATGGATATAAAATTAGAGATGGTAAAGCTATTGCGGACGAACGTGCTCTTAGCTACCTGGAACAATTGTTGAGATCAATTAAAGTTAATTTCTGTGTACAGGGACATCCAGTACCGCATGGTATTTGATTCCATGGAACATTGCTCGCTGTAGCAAGTTATATTATTGAGGCATTAGAGGAAGGTAGAATTTTAATTGTTGATGAATTGGATATGGTTACACTTTTCTTTAACACGTGCTATTGTGGCTCTTTGTAATAGATTAAACATATGACCCAGCTTATATTTACTGTGCATGATGTAAACTTTATTAGACTGTAAAACTATTTAGAAAAGACAAATTTGGTCTGTTCTATAAAGACAAGGAACAAGTGGATCTATATTCATTGGCTGATTTTAGCAACCGCTAATACTGGCATTCGAGATAGTACTTAATCTTTTGATAAATATAAAAAGGTGTACTAGATACTTGCCTGATCCATCATTTTTGATTCATTGTCAGAAATTAAATCGAAATACTAGGAGGTCTATATGGTTCCATTGTCCCACTCTGAAAGATAATAAGAAGATTTATATCATATGCGATAGGTTCAGAAGAATATGATTATCTAACCCAGATAAAACATTAAATGTATGGTCAAATGTGTATGATATTACGCTTAGAGATGCAAAAAGGCAATGAAATTTGTATCCTATTTTACCAAGATGTATATCAGGAGTATGATAGTTGTTATTGTGCATACGAAAAGAAACCCACCGAACAATTTAGTGATATTTGTAATAGTTAACTGCTCCATGATTGTCAATTTGCATGCCAACATGTGGTGATGTTTACAAATCCATGCACTATTTGAGTTATTTTTATGCATTGGGATAATTCTGTTAGATTACGTACACCATCGAAACGTCATAGTGCTTCTTATATTGAAGAATATACAGGTATTAAGATTATTCGGCTAAGGAAGCTCAGGAACTCAATTGGTTTCAAATATTACAAAAGATAGTTATAAAATTATGATGAGAGTGCGATGGAATTAGAACGGATGCGACATTAATTAATAGTACTAATTTACATGTATTCTTTTTCCAAATTGGAGCAATCTGATACAAATTGATTAGCAGATTAATAATTTAATATAGTACTACTAGATAGTGAGAATATCAGTAATTGATATAAAGTGCTAATCAATATGATGGTTAGCACTTTTGTGCATTAATAATAGAAGTTTAAGGCAATGAATATATGTAGTGAAGAAGGTCTGGTGATAAGATATAGCCTCTACAAGAAAAGGTGGGACTCAACCAATAATGCATGTGCAAAAGTATAAAAATACTAAAATAAATCCAAAAGATGTATTTGTTGCTGCATATTGTGGTCGCAAAATACAGTAAAATGATGCTATAGGATGAATCTTTGTATAATAGTATGAGCTGTTATCCACCATCCGAATACAACGTATGCGATGGAAAACTGACCCAAACCTGTGCAATCGAGCTTCTTATCCTCTGATTATGTTATCAATCGTTTATAACTCAATCTCACGTACACATGATTAGGTGATGGTTACTATGAACAACAATTGGTAATGCAGGCTATTTTTACGTCAAACAGGTAAAAGTAGACTACAGGCAGGACTTACGGAAGAAGAGCAGTACCGTAAATTAATGGATGCAGGTCTTACCGTGATGAAGTCTAAATCGATGATGCTCGGACAAGGATTAACTGAGTCGGAGCAACAGCAATTGACGGAAGATGTGTCGTCAGAGTCAACCGGTAGTATTGCCGAACGGTAAGACTGAAACCCTACCGTACCAACATTATCTTGGCTGCCGACCACAGCGTGCTGAGGGGTCTCGAATGCTGCGGCTCAATCGATTAATTTGTAAGTAGGTGATGCATAATCGCGGTACAGTGGCGGATGATGCGATAACTGTAATGGTAATACGATACAATGATAACGGACTGATTAAAGGTCGCACAACAACAGTGGTGGCGGATACCGATGTTCGTAATACACAAGGCACGATAGAAGGCCGTGACCGTACAACTGTGTATGCTAAGCATGATGTGAAATGAGGGCGGTAGACATTTGCAAACCAATGCGAAAACGCAATGAAAGCTTGCAGCAGAGCGGATCAGCATTACACCGCCGCCGTGGCATGCGAGCTGTGTACGAGTAAGGTTGTATGGAATAGTGCCAATAGCCAGCCCGTGAAACGATAACCGCGCTAGATCGAGGTCAAATTGCGGCGAAAGGCGATGCTATGGTGACGGCCGGTCGTGATGTCGCTATGCAGGCCGGTGAGTGACGTCGGTAAAGGATGCCATCGTGGCAGCTGGACGCCACGTCCAGCGATGAAGCCAGACAGAGAATCGCGAGGTTAGAGGAACATCGATATGACAAAAGGTAGCAGTGGCGGCTGGCCCTCAGACTACAGAAACACATGATTTAGTGAATGAAGCAACCTGCTAGGCGTGAGGGAAGGTAACAATGTAACTGTGGATGCTAATGCGATGTAGCACTTAGTGGTAGTGAAATTCTGGGCTGTTGATAGAGGCTAGGTGAAAGAGTAAGAATGTAAACTTGATACTGCGGTACCGTGACATTGACCATGTATAAGGACAAGAAAAGTGGTTAAACGGGAACGTACAGATGCAACCAGTGCTAGCTACAAGTGACCGCTGTAACAGGTCTGCCATGAGTGGTAAAGACGTTACGATTAAATCTGGTCATGATGTGACGGGACAATCCGTTAAAACTGATGGGAACAAGGCGTTCGATGTCAGCGCAACGGCAAGGTTGAACTCGGACAGATAAGAATGCAACGAAAGAAACGAGTACATATCGTCATAAAACTTGGGTTTAATGGAAGTGGTATCGATTTACTATTGAAATAGAAAACGAAAATATAGATGATACCACTTGAAGAGGGAACGTACGTAATACTCATTGTTAGTACGTAAAGGGCACGAAACATTACGGCAAATGATACGGTCACATCTTACATGCCGATGTAGTGGCAAAAACCGTTACTACAATTGAGAAAACGCCGCAGGGCCCCTGATGGTAATAATGATACGCACTATGACACATGATGATCGCTATAAAAAGTCCGGCTTTAACGGTGGCATTAGTGGTGCATGGCTGATAGTGTAACGAATGCAACGCGGAACTATTAAACAAGCTGGAGGCCGTGATGATAAACGTTTGACAGCACATTGAACTTAATGAAGCTCAACAGTTACAAGATTGATATAGGCTGTAGATAGTGCTTACATGAGTTAAAATACGGGATGCAGTGACTGTAAAGTTGAAAAAGTAAATGGTAAAGCTAAAACGAGTCCTAAAATAGATGATGCTGTTAATTTATCTGTATCAATTGGTAGACATCACAGAAACAAGGTCAAACAGTAGTTACTGCAACTTATAAAAGGGTGGTACTATTATTAGTGACGGTGATGTTCATCTAACGGCTGTGATGCTAAGAAAATGGTATACTTCACCAGAAAGCGTATCTGCTGAATCCATTAGTCATGGCTGCCGCACGATATTACATAAAGCTGGTAAGAATGCAGTAGATGGGAGAAAATGATTATAGAGTTCTGGCTGGAGTCAGGAGCGAGTATCAGTTTAATCTGGTGGTGGCCTTCTGATATTAATGCGAGTGCTCATATGGCTCGCCAAAATGGAGAAACTCATCAAGAAAAGTTATGCACTTACTAAGATTAAAGGCGCCCAATTAGTACAGCTTTAAAAGCAAAACGAGATACAAATATTATTGGTTCTACTGCATCTGCAAAAAGGTAGAAAGTAGGATGACAGGTCGTAATTTGCATATTCAAAGCTATAGATGTAGATAATTTTAGAGAACATAGTAAGTCTGCAGGGATTCTGCTTTCTAAACTCTAACTTCAAAAATCCAACTGTAGTATCAATGCTAGTGTAGGGACGAATTGATAGTAAAATGAAGAGTGTAACAGAACAAGCTGCATTTATGCAGAGAAGAAGGCTATGACATTAATGTAGGTAACAGTACTACATAGAAGGTGCTCTAATTAAAAGTACCGCTCCAAAAACTCATAAACTGACTACAAAATTCTAGAGATGAAAGATATCAAGAATGAAGCCGAACATACATTAGCAACAGCAGTATTGGCTATGAACCACTATGGCAGTAAAAAGAAACTCGAAGAGATGAAGACTAACGATAGCAAGCTAGTGATAAGATTTATAACAATATCGATCTAGTCTCAAACTTAGGCGTAGGATCTAAAGGTAAAGCAAGATCTCACTACTCAATCTGCAACTCTGATGGTATACTAACTGTAGATGGTAAAGAAATTGATACAAAACCATTAACACAAACAGAAAAATACTACATCAATTAGATAAGATTTTTGATAAAAAGAAAATTAAGAGCGTCAAGAATTGTACGTCTATTCTAAAAATGCATTTGAACAACTACATAACTGGCACCAACAAACGAAAGATATGCAAAATCACAACCCATTGCACATGGCATCATAGGTGGCGAAAGACGTATGGCTGGTAATGCACCGGGTAGTGGGTTCTAAAAGCTACTATGACTGATGTTGCTAATTGGTGAAATAAAGAAAGTACTAAAGCATGATCCAGCTCGTAGCACAATGGTTATCGTCGCTGTAGGCGGGGCTGTTAATAGCGAGTCGGTGAAATCGAGAGTAATAGTGGTGCGGATCAGCATCTATATGCTACAAAATGGAATGAGGATCTTGTTTGGAATCCAGGAGTCTCAAATACTACTATTTCTTAGCTTCAGTTGGTAGGTGTTATATCAGCAAAGAGAATGCATCAAGCTTGTTACTCGGGAATTTAGTAAGTACTCCACTGCAGTAACGGTTCGGGCAGCCACTACTTTTGATGAAAGTACAATGGCTACTATCATTCACTGCAGTGCATTTTATAGAGGCAAAATCTGGTGTTGAATCGGTGGAACATTGATGGAGCGTGCTGATGATAGCGTCATTGTGAAACCGGAGTTCAGTTTATAGTGGTCATGGGCTATACCGTATCTTATCCTGGCACTTCATTACGGGTTCAAGAAAATAATAATTTTAGATACTGTTTCGCTCTATTAATGTATATCATGCGTAGGGATGGAAATATATATAAAGACACCGGTGAATATGATAGTCTCGTCGCCGATATGTTTTAGAGGCATAAGCACATCGAGCAACTATATTCAGGACGTGTTATTGGTCCTGATGGTGGCACAGATAATTGGGTAGATATTAGTTCTGATGGCAGTCTCCATTTTCTAGATTGCAAAACATATCAACAGGCCAGGTTGTACATTCAGCTATACTGAAGGTGATGCATATTTGTAGATAATCCAAATGATAATTTGCATTTAATACTCATACTAATTTTTTCAATCAAGTTAACTGGGAAAACGATTTCTACAACAGTTGCACTACACTATGCAGACGAATGATTGAGTCCGAACGTCATTTTACTAATAGATGAAATTAGACAGGGAGTCCATTACCTGATGGGATTCATTTTGCAACAAATATCCGACAAGAGTAAGGCTAAATCTATATCGGAAGAAAATTCTAAGAAAAATTTAGATAACTTAATGAAACTCTAATAATAAAAATAAGAATGATAATAAGTCTAATACTAATTTATCTAGTGGATTATATTCTGTGGAAAATGATCAGAATTAAGAAGTTTATAACTCCTTGAAGGAGTTAAAGTCATTACCTAAAGGGTTTAAGAGTTACCAAAAAGATAAATTAAATATCAAAAATGAGGATAGTCTGGTAAACAATTAAAGAAGATGTGGGGCGATTGGAAAGAAACATATGCGATGGGAAAGATATTAATGGAAATGATATAGAAACCATTATTTCCAAAATAGAAATGGACAAATATTTAAAATCCAAAGATAAAAGAATTAATGATGAACCGGTAAATCGAAAGCTAAAATATTAGTGGACAGAGGTATAAATATGATCTATTTAAAAATAAAAAGTTTAGATACATTTTAATAGTCTTTATGTATTGGGCGCTGTTAGGGCATATAGACGAAAATTAATGATTTGACCATTCTAGAATATTACATATTTAGTATGTTAATTCGATTAATGTAGAAAAGCGCATCTGTCCGATAAATTGTTACATATTACTGAGATGGGATGAGTTTAGAGGATGTTGATGAGTGGATGGCCTGTAGGATTCCTATACACCATTAAATGATATGTTAGATGATATTGAAATGCAGTAGTTGGATTGCTTAATAGAACGGGAGTTGAGGACACTTTATCTGAAGCGTTAAAGATTTCTACACATGATGAAAAGAAGTTCGGTATCTATCTTTACCGATTATGTAGAGGAGATGATTTTGGGCGTTGTTTTTGTTAGATTGTATGAGTCTTACAAAACCTGAATTCATTTTCTGAATCAATCTTGTTGTATTAAAACAGACCTATTTGTCTTGAAATATATACGCGAACGTATCTCAGAAATGAAGATTTTCAAGCATGTATTTCCAATTTACAGGAGATAGTTGATACTATTATATCCGGGCACTATAAAGAATTAATTACTATGAGCAAAATTAGCATCTATTACAGGTATGACTACCATTGATGATGTGAGTTTTGAAGGGTTAAAACAGACGTAGTTTAAAAGCTACTAGAGGGATGTTCTGGCAAATTAAAAGTTTTAGGAAGTTTATAGACTTGGGATATAGATTCTAAAAGATTATTGTTGGTTCTTATACTTATGATTACTTTTAATTTTGGGATTAACTTATTAACTTCTATCCTTAAATAATATTTAGTGTTAAAATATATAGTCTATTTTAATGACATCTATACCTTTCATAAAGGGACTGGTATAGGTGTCATTTTTATACTGAAAACTAATAAAAATCAGTATTGATTAAAATCTAAGTAGTTCTATTAAAAGTACCAGAATTTACGTTTTCGCGTAGGTGTTTACGATAAAATAAAAGGTATGAATACTTTCCAACAACTAGGTCTATTACCCATAATGGCGACAGAGTGAATATGAGTTAACCATCAAGCGTGCGAAGAACATGAATATGCGCATTACAAAAGGATGGTGTAGATCCATGTGTCTGAATGGGTATGCCGGATTATAGGGTGACAAGTTTATCACCGAGAATATGTCCTCATTGAGCGGGCTCGTTGCAAGATTGATGCATTGAATGCCAAGCGTCGATGCGTTGCAGTATGTGAATGGTGAAAGCCATCCATCGGCATTCCAGTTATGCTGCGCTTAGTTGAGCAGGATGGAGAAAGCCTCACAGGCTTTGACGAGTCATTCTTACCAGAGTTGTACCTCAGGGTACGACCTTTTGAAGCAAAGCAATTAATGGAGAGTTACTAGCGTATTTAGGGGAGATGTCTGTCCACTGGGCAAAGGTCGTGATCAGCGCTTTCACAAGCGGTATTGATGCGCCATGCCAATCATAAAACAGCAGCTGAATGAAGAGTCGTTAGTTCTTGTACGCCCTGCAGCAATACCTCGTCAGATGAACACCGTTTGTTAGAGGGACCACGTATGTGGTAGCCGTTATGGTTCATAGAGTTTGCTCATTTTAAAGATATTTAGACCATTCCAAGAACTTTCTAATCTCGTGGCACAGTTTTTGCCAGATTGAAGGCTCGTAAGAAGTCATTGAACGTATTTTGCTCATCGCTTCTAAAGGAGGTGTACCATGCGACCCATTTTGTACATTTATATAGTCATACAGAGTTTAGTTTGGTTTGACGATCAGCTCGTCTGCCTGATATGGTACGTCGTGCGAAGGAGTTAACTCAGCCCGCCCTTGCCATTAGACCCGGCAATATGTGCGCGCATTTATTTCTATAAAGATGTATAGCGGCGTTATGCGTATCATCGGTTGCAAGCGTATGTAACGGAACGCAGCCGATTGATCGTCCCGAGGGTCGTGCCGTGGAACGATTAAAACATCTCATCCTATTGGCAGAGACCATGGAGGGTATCGAAATCTCATGCGAAATCGTGTCTAAAGCATCTACGGAAGGTATGTGATCGTCCTCGTGCAGACCGCGACGTATGCAATCAATACAGCAAAAGGAATTATTGCTCTTAGTGCGTGTACTTTGGCGAGAAATTCTCAGTATATTTTGCAAGACAATATGGAAGGTGCCACGTTCCACTCGAATGGTATATCGAGACGTACGGCAAGGATAATTTCTTAGAAATTCAAAATCATGGCTTGCAGAGGAGGCTATACCCAAGAGGGCCTGCATTAAGCTCAGCAAGGAATATGGTCTTGGCATTGTAGCGTCTAACGATTTTCATTATATCTTAAAAGAGGATGCGGACGCGCAAGATATAAGGTTTGTATTTCACAGGCAATCGCCGTGCTGAGGTAGACCGCTTAAAATTCTCTAATGATGAGTTTTATCTCAAGTCTGGGATGAAATGGTAGAGCTTATGACTATTCCGGGGCCATCGAAAAACACCTTAAAATTGCAGACCGCTGTAATGTAGAGTTTAATTTTGATGAATATCACTGCCGACTTTGATGTGCCAGAAGGGAAACCTCTAAAACGTATTTACGTAAGGTTTGTGAACGAGAAATTCTATCCTTATGGTGAAACGTCTGAAGAGTTGCAGCGTCTCTGACTACGAGTGGATGTTATCGGTACGATGGGTTTTGAGGATTACCTCATCGTGGGATTATGTGCGTATGCCCGTGAGCACGATATCTTAGTAGTGACCGGGCTGCGTGGTTCTCGGCGAGGTTCTGTAGTAGCGTACCTTTTAGAGATACAGGTCTCGATCCACTAAAATACGATTTGGTCTTTTGAACGATTCTTGAATCGAGAACGGGTACATGCCCGGATATCGATATTGACTCTGCGAGCGTGGCGGGTTTACCGAATATGTGGACGAGAAAAATACGGTCAAGCTCGTGATCTCAGATTACTTTGCGCAGAGGCGACTTGTGCTGCGTATTCGTGACGTAGGTCGGGTACTAGACTGCCACTAGCTGAAGTAAAACTGCACTGTCAAGATGATTCCCAAATCGAACTGGGATTACCTTAGATAAGGCTGCAAAGGCAAAGAGTTAAAAGCTTTATAGTAGCTCGATCCAAAATGTTAAAGTTATATTGATTTTGGTAAAAGCTGAAAGCATAGCGCAAATCGGTCCACCCGCGCATGGGCGTTGTAATTTCGCAGATCCTTGAATGACCCGTACCGGTACAAAATGCTAACGATGAAGGCTTTGTAACGCAGTACGATAGGACAATATCGAGGATTAGGCTCTTAAAGATGGACTTCTACTCCGTACCCTTACGGTTGTGGGATGCCTAAAGCTCATCAAAGCGAACCGTGGTATTGACCCGATTTTGGATGCTATTCCACTCGACGACAAGGCACTGTATATCCTTTCACTAAGGGCGATACCTCTGGCGTATTTCCAGCTCGAATCGGAAGGTATTCAAAGCTCGTTATGGACCTATAAGCCTGAGCATGTTTGAAGACTTAATTCCATTGGTAGCCTTGTATCGTCCAGCCCACAGGATCTGGCATGGTGGCGATCACGACCGCCGTCACGGTAAAGAGAGGTACCTACTACATCCCATATTGGAACCCATATTGAAAGATACCTCAGTAATCTTATAGCAAGAACAGATGCAACAGGTATCCGGTGGGGGATTCTCCTGGTCAAGCGGACTTGATGCGCCGCTGCCAGCAGGCAGAAACGGTCTGTGCAAAGGACAGCGGAGTCCTTATTCAGGGCTCCGTTAAAAACCCGGTATCGACAGAATCCGTGGGCGAACGAAGTATTTGATTTGCTCGTACTACTTTGGCAGACTATGGCTATAAACCGCATAGTGCGGTATGCGCTATATTGCGTACCAAACGGTGTTGAAAGGTTTCATTATTTCGAGAGTTTATACGCAACCATGACTAGTTTCGCGGGAATACGCAGAAATTGACTTATATCAATGCCCTGCAGAAGCACAATAGCACCAGGCCCAGATATGTAACCATTCTGAGCGCAGTTTTGCTGCAAGACGACGCTTATCCGTTTCTATCTTGTTATCACAAACTAGACAATAGCTATCGATCACTTTGACCAGTGACGCAATGAGCACGGTCTCTATACGGATATTGGATTTCTGCAAACGGGTGGATAATCGAGTTGCTGGAATAAAAACGACTTTCGAAAGTCCTATCTGTTGGTGAAACGCGGATGGTTTTCCGTGAAAACCGATCAGTTGCTCACATGTGAAAGCGCCTGGCCGTTGGGTGCCAAAAGAGCAAAAGGAGCCGGCTATAGACGATAGAGTCTCGTGATATGGAAAGAGGCGGTAGAGTTTATTCCAGTTCCCCAATGTGGGAAGATTTATCGAAGACATAAGCTAAAGATGAAAAGGACACACTGGCTTTTATATTACGGGACATCCATTGCAAGGAGAAGGTATTGAGGGCCCTTTCGAACTGGGCGCCTGTAGAAAATCCAGAGCAATACGATGGTCAAAACCATTACCTTTAGTGGTCTTATTGAAAAAATAAAATCGGATGCATGACAAAGCGCAATGATCATGTCATTCTTCGCATTGAAGATTATTCTGGTGCACTAATATGGTGCATTCCCTGGTCCTGAAGGTCAAAGCCAGCAATTCCCTGCAGTCGATATGATTATTAAGGTAAAAGGTCAGGGCTGATGCGGATGTAAAAAGGGCGTGCAAATTATTGCAGACCGCATTACGCCATTAGCAAACTATAGTCAGGCAGAAACAGGTAAATCCACATTTATAGCCACAATATGATACGCCGAAAGAAAGATAGCTTAAAACGCTTCTTGACTGAGAGTACCGCTGGCTCCAGCGCACTATATTTACATCGTCAACGAAAACGGATTAATCTGCCACCAATGTAGCTTTTGACCTAGTGATGAATCTCATCAAGGCTATTGAATCTATTCCCGGCAAGAGGCTCTAGAGGTGCAATAACATATGTTGCGGGAGCACAGATAGCTTTACCAACATTGATATAATAAGAAATGAAAAAGATCCAATCTGGATGTGCTTTCATAGAGGGAGAAGATGAAACGTACAAAGATCAGACATACTGTGAGTCCGGAACGGATAAACTTGGTATCTTAGAAGATGAGTGCGGGCGGGCATGAACGTAGTCTTTTAACTTTCTCACGGATCCATGAAGAGGCAGGTGAACGCATGCAAACAGTGCGATGCAAAGACATGATTGTGAATAAACCAATCGCATTATTGCTCTTTACGAGCAAAGTCTGAGGTCGTCTATTTAAAGAGTGGCAAGGTATTCTCGAAGCGGGTCAACAATTTACTGCTGACTACAGATGAGTGTGGAAGGCAAAAGAGCTTTAGCTCGTGAACCACAAAGTCTTACAGGTGATGATAAGCCAGGGATAAATTTCTTGGCTGATGGGCTTGTAAGACGCACCATCGATGCTATCGAAGGCAATACATCAGCACAACGATCTATAGTGGAAATCGGCAACCGTGGGCGTGTAGCCGTACCAGGTGTAGCATGTCGCACCACCTGTATCCGAACAGGATGAAGCAGATTTGCGCTGTCTGTCAACAGGGACTTTGCGGTACGATCCTTCATGCAACGCGGTAAAGACATTTGGCACTCGTCTGATTCTTGAGTCTGAGAAAAAGATAATAAGATTATTGCAAAAACTGAAATGCAAAGGCTAAAATACTGATGAAATCTTGGGAAGTAGCTGATGGCTCCTGGTTGCGCGTGATGATCTCGTGTGTAGAAAATCCCTGCAGAAGAAGTGCCAGTACTCAAAAAGATGATGATTGACGCAACAACTTGGGTAAACCTGTTAGTACGGCGACACAAATGCTTGAGTCTATGATTCAAAATCCACGTCCAACACGTGCGGAAGCGGCGACGTAGCTAACGCCATTGGATGGTACCGATGCGATGTACGTTATTCTGGCGAAACAGCCAATGACCTATCCTGCAGAAAGCTGTTGCGACCGACGACTCGCATTGCAGAAGTAACGGAAAAAGGTCGCTTGCAGTGATAGCTATAGCCGCTCGTGAGGATAGAAGAAATGACTACTACAGCGCCGTATGCTCATTAGCGTGCGCGTAGCTCAAAACCTCGTACGTGAAATATTTTGATATGTACTGAATCTGGCCACACCGGCACTTGAGCGTGGCTCGTCATCGTCCAGATTGTAAAATCGTTGCTGTCACACTCGCGAGAGACTAATCGCGCAATTATGCTGGGGCGTAGAGGCTATTAAAGTCAGAAATCATCCATTAAATCAAATGATCAAAATAAAGAAAATGGCGGCGCCATTACCGGTGCGCTTGCACTGGCGCCATCGAGTCTGGTGACCTCTGGTTGTTACCGCGAGCGCATCTGGTTCCACAGGTACGACCAATATGATCTCGTGTCTACATTGCAGGTCGAGTGCTCTTGTCTGGCAATGGTATTTTACGTAAATCCGTTACAGGTAATGTGACATTGGTACTAATCATAAGGGTAAACTGCAAAGCAAGACGGCGATATTCTCGTGTAGGCACAATGAGCCTGAATTGATGGCCATTACCAAACGTGCTGGCGGTATCATCGCAGTAGAAGATGGTTATACATCGGACAGCGGCATGCGGGGCATTACCTGTGGTGACCCTGATTATCTTAGGTGCGCAAAAATGCCCACGAAGTGCTCCTTGAAGGTCAAGAAGTGACAACGATGGCGAATGGCAAAGGTGTTTGCGGGCATTGCAAATGCTCGATAATCTCATGAGTGATAATTAAATAAGGAGGATAGTATGAATCCATATATGCACAGGACCTACTGCGCCTGGAGGTTGCACTGAGGTTGAAAAGTATCGTATCCCCAACGATTGAGGTCTTTTTCGTGGATGGTTGTAGCTATTTACAACTATTGGTGTTGGTTTGCCGCATTAGTGAATCCATTATTACGCTTTGCGTACCAAAAATTTTATATATCTTATTAGTAGAGCTAGGTGTATACTCCTTTTTAGTGCTCGGATATTCTGCTAATGTAATGACGTTACGAGGTATGTTCTTCTCCATAGTGCTTTTGAATGGTCTCACATTGACCTTGGTATCGCTGCGATAGCAATGTGCTTTGATGGGTATTCCGGCGCTAATAGGGTACGCTTGCTTTTCTCTCATTGGCTTTTGCAGTGTGGTAGCATCAAAACGCACATTTATCATCCTTACACTATATGTGATGATGACAGCATTGTTCGGCACATGATCATCTATCCTTGGTGATGATGGGGCCCGCTTTAACTGGACGATCACCTCAGTGGCTTTAGTGATACCGTAAGTTTAGTTCTAGGTTGTAGGTGTAGTAGCCTCTATCTTTACAGCCATCGATGTGAACCGCTAAAATAATGTGACACAAGTGGCGCTTATGGAGGATGAAACAATTTTTAGACCGCATTGAAAATCACAGGCGCTTTGAGCCCATACTTAGATTTCATTAACTTATTCTTATCCTTATTACGCATCTTTGTATAAGGCGATAGTAAAGGAGTCACGGATGATAGAATGGCAAAACCTTTGTTACTGTTGTGGATGAAGGCATATAACGTCATTTGAAAATTATTTTTATCAAACTGCTGAGCTATCGATGTTGCGCCAGTATGGAAAAAGCCTGGGCCATTCTCTGTTGTTGCGGATGCTGAAGATTGCCCTCACGGCACAAGGCGAATTTTCTATGATTACAAGAGGAATGATGCAAGAACAAGAGGCTTTGGAGCACGCTATGAACTCCGCTTTCTGGCAAGATTCAAGGACCTGAAAATCGCATCATCTATTAACTTTGCAGATTATGAACTACCGGCTTTATTGAGATCTTTCCGCGAACAATATCCTGATGTCTGTTATTCAGAGCGAAGACTGCTGTCAGTCATCAAGTAGTAAAAGATGTTTTAATCAGGTGATTGTATGGTCGCCTTTACTCGTGGTGGGTTGGTGATGTATCTGGTAAGTCTGAACTGTTATTAGCAAACCATATTGTTTAGTATATAAAGAATTAGTGCACTGAATCTTTAGTAAAGGTACCCGCTTTATTAAAATACCAAACAGATGCATCGGTGGAAAATATCATCGAAACTTGCGTAGAACATTTTGACGAGCCCCCAAGTGTGCACGATGGACGTAAATTTATGAGTACGTGTCGTCACTGTTTCGTCGGCCTCGGTTGGTCTATCTGACGATGCGGGACTTGGATCCTGTAAGGATAAAGATATCTATAGCTCATTACGCACAAAATAGTGAATATATCACCCGTGATACCAATATGGTGTACACAAAAGATTCAGAAATTTAATCGTTGTTAAAACCTTTATTGAATATGTCCGTAATTATTACAAGGAACACACCGTTGTAGATAATAGTATATTTAGAGAATATAAAGGCTTAGGGAATTATCAATAGAGCATATCTAGGGAGGTTTTCTAACTTTCATCCATGCTGTTTCAGTATTGGACTTTTTCGATATAATAGATAATAAAAAAGGTCTCTCGAAGAAAAGGCAGTACATGATAAGTGCATGTATACACTGGGGACAGTATATGCATTTTCATTTGAACTGTAAAACTATGCCCAAATGCATAAAAAGTATGAATAGTAGATATAAAAGTTTTATAGCTACCCTATAGGTATCTATTATTCATATTTCTTTTAAACATTTATAATGAATATAGACTTAATCACGAATCGACGTCGCGACGATTATGTTGTTGAACACGATGATTTTATGTATGCCGTTAATTAAGAAAGGAAAGACACACATGAAAGACAAATTATGGCGCGTTGCCGTTATGGGCGCCATCGTCGTAATCTGCTTGGTTTGGTGGCTACCCGAAGGCCTCAAACCACAAGTATGGCAAATTATTTGGCATTTATTTTAGCAAACTCATCGTGGGCTTGGACTAAAACCATTCCCAGTTCCTATTACAGTATTATTAGGTGTTGCTACATCTCTATTTTATTGAATAACAAAAGATGTATTAACGGCTACAGTAACACAGCATTATGGTTAACTTCGCGTCTTTCGCATTATCCGCTGCGTTTTGCAAAACTGGTCTTGGTCATACCGAACTGCATATCACTTGGTTCGCGCTCTTTGGTAGCACTCGCACTGTCTTGGCTATGTAACTGCATTCCTGATATGATCTTATCTCCTGCAACACCATCCAACACAGCTCGTGCGCGAGGTATCGTATATCCTATCAATTTGTCCATCGCTGAAGCTGTTGGTTCCTATCCATGAAACTACTAAAAAGCCGGTGCTTACCTCTTGCAAAAATGGTTACTTCTGCAACAAAGGTCACTATCCTTCTTTGCTACTGCAATGGCGCCAAACTTATTAGCATTAGACTTTCATCACTAAATTGACAGGTGTATCCTTGAACTGCGCAAGGTTGGCTATGTTTGTACCCTGGTTTCATGCTGCTACTGTGTGATCCCATTCATCGGTTATATGTATGAACGTCCTTCGTAAAGAGAATCGACAACACTGTTGAGGATGGTTTGGCAGAATGGGACCTATGAAAGCGTAGAAAAAGGCCTCTATTGCCATCGCACTTCTGCAATCGTAGGTTGGGTTCTTCCTACTTTTGATATTAATATTAATGCTGCGTGGCTATCGTAGCAGGCTTGCTACATTTGTATGTGGCATTACACTGGGATGACTTGCTCCAAAACGAAAAGCACTTGGAACACATTGATTTGGTTCGGTGGTATTGAACTATCCTCCGCATTAACTAAAGGTAAATTCTTCGAATGGTTGGCTAAATACTTGAAGCTCGCGCGAACTTTTGGCCCAGATCCACTCCATGATGCTTATCCTTATTTCTGTGATCTCCGTTGCCGTTCGTTACTCTTTTGCATCGGTACTGCATATATTTCTGCAATGTTACCAGTATTCTTGATTGTAGGTATCAATGCAGGTATCGATCCTACATTAGCTTTCATCTAATTGGTACAAACACTCCTATGGCGGTTCCGTAACTCACTATGGTGCTACTCTGGTCCAATCATTTTCTCTGCTGGTTACAATAATCGTAAAGACTGGGTGACAGTTGGTCTTATTCCGCCGTTGTATGTTTATTTTGAACTACGTAATCGGTATCCCTTGGTGGAAAATCATTGGTTTCCATAATCAGAAACTTCACTATGGAGTGTTAGAATTTAGTTGTTAGTATTCCAATATCTGTATAGACTCGCGACGAGTCTGTACAGATTTGGGTTTTTAAATGTTTCAAGGAAAGGATGCAATACTGGCACAATTAGTAAAAAGCCGCAAGCTGGCTTTCGACGGAGAAAAATGATGCATTAGTAATGGCTGAACCGATTGCTAGCGGTATCGAAATGAATTAACATCCAAAGTTATCCGCCAATATGGCGACCAAATTAACCAGTTATCTTGAATCACAGTGAAAGAAGCTGGTTATGATGGCGTAGTAACTGTACAAGATAAAAATGCTTGGGATTACACAATTAAAGCTCTGCGTATTAGGTGCATTGGAAAGGGGAGCAAAGCATAATGGCTAACGATAAAACATTTCCAGAAGTTAAAACAAACCCATTAACAGAAGGTGCTAAAAACGTTTGTCTCGTTCCATGCATGTTCGTACCAGGGTACGCACCTAAAATGATCAACAGTGCAGATATCCACGGTGCTGACTCGATCATGATCGATATCGAAGATTTCAGTGCCCTACCAGTACAGAAAAAGACACAGCCTCGTCTTTTTAACTGCAGAAGCATTGAAATCCCGTAAATTCCGTGCAGAAACAGTTGTTCGTATCAACCATCCTACTACAAACTCCTTATGGCTATGACGATCTTGATGTTATCGTTCCAGCTAAACTGATATGATTCGTTTACCTAAAACTGAAGATGTTTCTGGAAGTTGAAATCGTGAAGAAAATTGAAGAAGTAGAAAAAGCTAACGGCTGGCCAGAAGGTACAATCAATATTATCGTAGCTATCGAGATCCGTTCGTGGCTTTATACAATGTTCGTGAAATCTGCCACAGCACGCGTAGATGCTATCGCTCTTGGCGCTGAAGATCATCGCACGACCTTCGCTGCAGGTAAACATAAACCAGCTGTTGAATTGTTGTTCGCTCGTCAAACAATCCTGGCGCAAAGACGCGCAGGCAGGGTATCCGCAGACCGATACGACCCTCCATGCGCAAGTTTAGAGATTCATTAAAGCTGACGCGATGGCATATCCAGATCCACCCGCAAGCTAGACCAAATTATCCACGAAGTATTCTACCCTGACGAAAAAGAAATCGCTCATCCGTTAAGGTGGTGAATATAGCATGATGCATTGGTGCAACAAGAAAGGCGTAATTCCGTAGATGGTAAAAATGATCGATGGTCCGGATCGTGAGTTCGTGCACAACGTGGTTGATAAAGCACGTGCAGCAGGGTATAAAGTTGAAATTAGAGGAAGGCAGAATACGATGTTAGATAAAGAGTCGCGATCTCCCAACAAAATATCCCAGCACTAGAAGGTCGCGAAGTATATCAGGTGAATCGTGGGCATTGAACCTAGTTACATCGCAGGTAAAACCTGTCACAGAGCCGTGTTGAGTACTAATAAAGTATCTTGCTTCCATCGATGACAGCACCGAAAAGCTGGCGCAAAGATGGCATGACATTGTCCTTCCATCGCCATTTGCGCAATGGCGACTATGTAATGAAAATGGCGGAACGCGTTCAAGCAAAAGGCATTAAAAGACATTACAATCGTCTTCTCTGTCCCATGCCATGATTTCTGGTAGAAATGATTCAAGACGTACCGTTACAGCTCTCGAAACATCTGGTGCGCGATCGTCTGGTAAAATTCTAACTCAAAACCAGGCGCTAGAAACGCCCCTGTAGTGATCTCGTTCCCGGCTGAGCCGTGCCGTCGCTATCGAATCTGTGAAGTTCATATCGACGTAGCTTTACGGGCTGCTCCTTGCAGCTGACCTACGTGGTAATGCAACTGGTCGTACAGGTAAATCCGCATGTGGTGCTCTTGGCTATGCTAAAGTTGACTCTCACTATGCAGACAAAACTGTTATCATCACTGATAACCTAGTGACTATGTACACAACTATGCTGACTCCTCAAACTGACGTAGATTATGTTGTTGAGGTTGAAAGCACACGATCCAGAAGGTATCGCTTCTGGTGCGGTAGGTTTCACTAAGAACCCTATCCAAATTAAAAATCGCTGAACTAGCTGGTGAATTCCTCGACCAAGCTGGCATCATCAAAAGAGCGGTTTCGTATTCCAATTGGGCGCTGGTGGGGCTCCATTGACAGTGCAGGAAATTCATCGCTCGAAAAACTCTGCAAACGCGGTGAGTGGTGGGTTTCGCCATCGGTGGCGCTACTGGTATCTTGACTGGTAGGCGTTTAAAAGAAGGCTTGATTCGTAGCATGCACGATACCAAACACTCGATACTACCGCAGCGCATCCTGGATAAAACCCCTGCACACATCGAAAATGTCCGCTTCAGCGTACGCTAACCCTGACTAGACTGCACCACAAACCACCCTAGACGTAGTATTCTCTTGCGCTACTGAAATCGACCTTGATTTCAACATGCAAACGTAATGACTGACCCAACGGTGCATTGATGCGCGCTTCTGGCGGTCTACCCGATACAGCAGCTGGTGCTAAATGCACAGTTATTACTTGCCCATTGATCCGCACTGCCGCACAATGATTCGTGACAAAGTCGCTACCGTATATTACACCAGGCCCTTCCGTTGACGTACTTGTTACTGAATAGCGTACTCGCAACGCAACTCGTACTGATTTGATTGAACGCTTCAAAGATAGCAATCATGCCTATCTGCACAATTGAAGAATTACAACAATTAGTACTTCGACTTAGTAGGTAAACCACAAGATATCCCGACCATCTGACAAGACGAAGATATCGTGGCACCGTAGAATACCGCGATGGTTCCTATCTTGACGTGGTTCGTAAACCTCTATAATTAGAGATCAGAAGTCCGTTTCTAGGGTCCTCGGTCAACTCCACCACATGCACTACAGTATCAGACCGCCCATGGTCACGACGAGGAGCGTATTTTGTATTTTTAAAGATGTAGGCCGTAGGCAGGGGTATAATGTGAGATTTTTATATATTAAATATGATGCTATGGGTGAAAATTTTAGAGCATTCATAAAGTTATAATATCTATATAAAAAGAATGTGATTATATATTAGGGGATATCTAGTAATCAATATAGAGCTAATGTAGAATTTGATAGTGATGATTAAAGGACTCTTTATATGAGATGGACTTAATGGACTGCTATAAGAATTAAATATTTAGCTTTAATGGTTGGAATGTTGATTCAAGATTATATTGATATTAATGACATGTATATTAGAATGGTTGAAGATGGACATGAAATACTAGAATGGGAATCTTTCTTCCCGAGTGAATTATCATATCGTAGTTTATTTGTGACTAGTAATTATAAACTTGGATATAAAAATCAGTGTATTGATTATTTATATGCAAGATTTAAACAAGTTGTTGACGGTGAACTTATAAGAAATTCTTTTAATAGATAGATTAGAAATTGAACGAGTATATCTATTACAAAAACTCTATGCAAATTCTATTAAATTGTAATTATAACATTGATTTTGAGAAGTTTGTAAAAACGATGGATGGCATGGATTTGTAGTATTGAATATCATCCTGTATACTATCAAATTAAAAAGGTAATGTATTTATTGTATGAAGTTTGTAGGTATTTAATCTGGAGGTTGATACATGGGGAACTGTGTGGAGATTACAAACAAGAACAGATAGTAGCAGATGGTAGAAAAATATCAAAAGTATTGTTTGAGATAATGATGTTGTAGCTTTAGGGTGGAGTATTATGATGACCACATAAAGAATTATAAACTCTGAGGCTATAATTGAAATACAAGAAAAACGTAGAAAAATAAAAATCTTGATGAGTATTATGATGTTGTTAGAACGTATGGTTTATATGGAATAAATCATAAAAACGTTTAGTCGCTGTTGATATGTTGACGGAGTAGAGAGGGCGACTATATTTGGATGCGTGATAATGGTATTTATTATCTAGGGCATGTAAACTGAAAATCTGAGTATATTTATAACTAGTGATGAGTGATGCATTAGATTTTGATGCTGCTAATCAAACTACAGAGGTTAAGTGGGAACGGATTGGTGATGAAAGCTGGTACCAGGTGCAGTAGCAACAGCTTTTTATTCGCGGTCGAACTATACAACGTATAAATAAAAGACTATATGTTTGAGTATGCTGAATATGCATTTTTGGGGAAAACCTTTGATATTAGAGAATTCAAAAGAAGAATTTTTACAACAATTATTTTATGATTGTTTATCTCCAAATGATTGTGAGGATTTAGTTTGTTTTATATTTATATGATCGTAAAGGTTATGTGACAATCCCATCTACGAATAAAATTGCAACTGAGCTATATGAATGTGTATTAGTAAATCCAGAAAATGGGATGCTTGCTATCCTCAAGTTAAGGAAATGTTGCATTTTAGATTTTTATTAAGTATATTGATTTGTAGATGATCATAAACGAAAAAAGAAGTATATCTATTTACATCGGAAGGTGAGATAAAAATTCAATATTCAAAGTGATTCGATCCATATTATTGCTCCAAATGACTTATATCTATGGGTAAAAGTCTAAGATGAAAGTAAATTATCTAATTCCTGAGGGTATGTAAATGGTATAAAATTACACACTCGTCAGAAAAATAGTTAAAAATGAGGAGAGAGCATATGAGCTCAAGTATTTAGACAAGATTTAACAGATACGTCGGGTCCGTCCTGGTGGTATCTGTTGAGTTATTAATGGCGGAGCAGTGTGATATGCCTGGCATGACACACTGGTAGAGGTACTTCACAAACATCTAGGACCTGATGGATTGTTTTAATCATGTCAGTGATTCGTGCTGGTTTTGCACTCAGAATTATAAGGTTCATTATGAGGACATATGATGCAGATATTCCACTGACCTTGATGGTGACGAATGTGAGAAAAATCGATAAACCTGTACTAGATGATTTTAATCGTAGTCAGGTATGGATTGTCCAAACATGTGGATGAGTTATTAGCAGAGTGCGAATATAGGTATTTGCTATGGATATGTTAGCTTCTGGTTTAGTCTAAACAACGCGCTGATATGCTCAGAAAGTATGTAGATGCTTTATTAGAATTATATCCCGTCTTGTAAAGCTGTTGTCTTTGGACCATCTCGTAAGTTTCTTTAAGTCGAGAATCGATTGAAAATCATCCAGATAAAGGCTGTCACTCGTTTTATTGATTATGCAGTTAATGTGCGATATTTTAGCATTCAAGGGAACAGATGATATGATGGTTGATTCTGTGGGGATGAGTACCTTTATTCTTTACCTGATTTACAGTATCACTTTCATGGTGTAGATCCTGATGATGTAGTTATTCATGCATATAATATGCTGTATTATATTTTTAGAAACATGATAATCCTGTGGGTGATGGGTGATACTATTAGCGGCCTAGAGAAATGGAGAGATTGAATTCAAATGTTCAATGGACATTGCATTATGAGGATTCTCTAATTCAACCGGTGAGAGCAGTGCTTGATGTAAATATGGGTGAATATGCATCGGGCACTCGTTAGTTATTAATAGATGAAAGGTGTGAACATTATGAGTGATCAACGTGTTTTTGACATGGAGCTTGTAAAAGTCGAAAGTTTGGAGAAAGCTGTTAGGACTCCATTTTATCAAACTGATTCCACAGGTGGTTCAGTTTGGGTTATTAAACCTGGTCAAACCTTACCAAAGCATTATCATCATCACTCTGATGATATATGGGTTATATTGCAAGGCAAGGGTGTATTTTATCCAACACCTGATACAGAGGTGCCTTTTACAAAGGGGCAAGTTATAGTATCTAAAAAGGGTGAATGTCATGGTGCAAAAAATACTGGAACGGAAGATATTGTCTTTGTGAGTATCGTTGCGCCAGTGCCTGCTGATTATGATCCTGTTAATACTAATTAATATGAAAGCACTTTATAGTATTTTCTTATCTTGTGATAGAGATATATTCATACTATAAAGTGCTTTTTATTTTTATACAGTCATTTCTAGCGAATATACCTTTTTCTATTTTTATATGTCATTATTTTGGTTTTACTATCTTATTTGTTATTTCTATACTCTATAAAATTCCATTGACAGAGGACGTTTGTTCTTTTAAGATGGTAAAGTATGTAATATTTTAATAAGTAGAAAGGAATTATATGAACTCATCTACACCAGAGCCTCAAAGTGGGGATATCAATTTCAGAGATTTTACGAAACGTCGTATGCTTCACGTAGTCTGTACCATTGTTTATTGTTTCTATTATTGCCTTCCTGGATCGCGTTAACATTGCTTATGCAGGCTTGACTATGAAGGAGAATTTACCATGGTTGACGCCAGAGTATTTGGTATAGGGGGCGGTATTTTTATTGGTTATGTTTTGTCGGAAGTGCCTGCATCTTTAATCAGCTCGCCGTTGTAATGCTATGCATTGGGTGGCGTATCATGTTTAGTTGGGGGTCTCGTAGTGTATTCTTATGACGACGATGACCACTGAGTTGGAATTTTATGTTTATCGATTTTTACTTGGTCTATGTGAGGCTTCTTTATATCCTGTAATTTATTCATTACTCATTCCAAATTGGTTCTTGCCAAAGGAGCGAGCGAAGGCACCTTTGATGTTGACATCTTTATTGTTCTCTCAACATCATTGGTGGGCCATTGGCAGGTATTTTATTGGATACAACGTTCTTTGGTCTACATGGTTGGCGTACACTCTTTATCGTTGAAGCTATTCCTGCTGTGATCTTTGCGTTCATTTTCGCATTCTGGATGAAAGAGCGTCCTGAACATGCATCTTGGGTAACTGATGTAGAAAAGGTATATATTAAAGCCGAGCTTGAAAAAGAAGAGCAACAAAAGCAAGCCGTAAAGAAATATACTATTTGGCAAGCGTTAAAAGACCCAAAAGTATTGCGTTTAGCGTTAATCTATTTCTTGTGGGTTATTGGTTTCTGGGGCTTTAGTTTTTGGATGCCTCAAGTTCTTAAAAGCTTATCTGGATGGCCACCAAGTGTGGTAGCGTGGTCTATTGCTATTCCAATGACAGCAGCCTTACTTGTACAAATATACTGTGGTTACTCTTCTGAAAAGCGCAATGAAAAACGTTGGCACGTTGCTACTACATTGTTCATTGGTACTATTGGTTTCTTAGCAACACCACACAGTCCATCTCCAGTTAGCTTATTCTTTATATGCTTAACTGCAGTAGGTGCTTTACGGTGGTATGGGTGTGCGGTGACCATGCCAACAACCTTCTTATCTGACGCCGCATAGCAATGATGGGACCTCATTAACTCTCTCAGGTAAACATGGGGGGCTGGGTAGGTCCTATATGCTTGGATTTATCAATGGTCACACTGGTAGCTTTGGTTATGGTTACTATGTAATGGGGCTCTGATGTTCCTTTGCTGGTCTATTAATTTTGACACTCAAAATCTATGGATATAAAGAGGCTTAAGTAGAGCTATATTATAGATAAATTCAGATTATAGACAACTTAATAGGAAAAATATTTAACGAATGCTTCAATGGTGTGATTTTTTGGATACTATTCAATTCTTATGTTACAATCTTACAAAATAGTATTACTTTAAACTTGAGGAGACAGAATATTGAAAGAGTGGACCTAAGTTTGATGAAATTACATCATCTTGATGAATTTATATTATTGGTATCGTGATGAACTTTCTACAAATATAGTAAAATCATTAGGATTAGAATATGAGGAACAAAACAAGAACTCAATCATATTATTGAGTAGTACTTTTAAAGTATGATTTAATTAAAATCATCAATAAAAATAGAAGAAGGCAAGTGGAAACTATTACTTTAGATACAATTCATTACTTGAATGTAATTTTTCCTTTAATACGAAGTTTAGAGAATATTTCGCATTTGTTAGGTGTTTCACGATTTAAATTTAATGCTGATATGGCTACGCTTGGAGAAAAGTAAAAGTGAAAAATACAAGCTTTTTACAATTGGAGATTTGCTGAGTATATTATGGTGAATCAGATTATGCAAAAGTATGATAATTCGGTTTGTCAATGGAACAATTTCTTAAGGATTTTTGTGCAGATGAATCTAGTGGCAATTATTCGAATAAATTAAAAGTAGCATCTATTATTTGGAAAGAGGTCAGAGATTCAAAATGAAAAATTTATTCAAAGGAGCTTTTAAGTGAATGCTATAAATTAGAAGCGTATCGCAAGTAGAAGCAACTTGTCATTGCAGAGATGTATGGGAAAACTAGCAATTAAATCTATATAATAGAATAACGATAAAAGCACCTTATATCCTATGAGAAGTGTCATTTGTGATGACTTTGTAGGTATGTAAGGTGCTTTTATTTATTCCTGATTTCTTTATTGATTTTGTTTTGTTACATCAGGCACTTTTCCCAGTGATTCATATCGAGGTTTAGATCTGTGGATTTGAATGGGCGTGGGTTTGCCTCTGGTGGTTGTACTTTGAGCCTGATGCAACCATTGTGGTTGTTTTAGTTCCCAGTCGACTTGGCACCGTCATTTTTGTAGTTGACGTTTAATACCTTTAGGATTTCGTCCAGTTGATCACTATGCTTATTAGCCATCCCTTCAAGAATGTAAAGACGACCCGCTACACTGTCGATGGTAGAGCCTAATCGTGGTCTCATCGACACGCCATTGTAATTCAGAGATTTGTATTTGCTGGAACATGATAACGATAACCAGCATCAATGATAACGCCCCCACATGGAGCCCTTTAGTTAAAAAGGGCTCGCAATTTAGATGAGTCCAGATGGTTTGTTCATTATTGACGATCCTCGATTGTAATCCAGGTAATGGTAATTGAGTTTACAAAGCTTTCAACCACAAGCGAGAAGCGTGGAGAGGTAATGACCCTTTTTCCAAATTACATAAAGGGTATGAATAATTTCAGGTACGAGAGGTCTTACGACAACCTTAGAACCAACCTCTGTATTTTCACCTACCTCAGGGCAGAGGCGAGGTGGTAATAATGCGATAGCAAGGTTTGCACTAACCGTTTGTAAACATGAGATCACGTTGGCTTGTTTCAAACACGATATGCGGTTGCAGCAGTGTGTTTACAGCTTTGATGATTTCATCATGCGTAAGTTGAAATCGTCTTTATGCAATACAAAAGGATTCATCAGCCAGCACTCAAGCGAATTTCTTTTTCTTTTTGCCAAAGGGCTGATTTAGGAATGATAACGGATAGTGGGTCACGTGTAAGGTAGAAAGATTCAAATCTTTTAGGTTTGGTTTAGTACAGATGATGCCAATATCGATTAAACCTTCCTGAACGCTGATCTCAACCTTTAGAACCTTGTTCGGTAGAGTTCCACTCGATTTGTGGATATACTTTTTAAATTCACCTAATAACTGGGCAAAAATGGGAGCATCTGTAATTGGTGGAATACCAATCTGATGGAACCTTGTTCCAAACGAAACTCGTTTTCAAAAATCAGTTTTTAGATGTTCAAACATAAATACAACGCGTTTCGCGTGGGTTAAGAAGATGGTACCCCCATCAGTAAGTTCTACAGATTTAGCATTACGCATGAAGAGAACAACACCAAGTTCGTCTTCTAAAGCTTTAATTGTACGGCTGATTGCAGATTGGGAGATGTGAAATTCCTTGCAGCCTTTACTAAAGCTTTTTGATCAGCTACTTCAACGAAGTATTTCAAATGATGAAAATCCATAATTAACCCCTCAAAAATAAAACTTGGTTATAGGACGTGACCTAACTAAATGGAGAATAGTTATTACTGTAATGCAATTAGCTATTACTTTATGTAAAGCATGGATAGCAATATTGCAAAGCGACAGTCACTGTATGTGTTGCGTTGATAGGGCCCAGCACGTTATAATTAGATATAGGGCTATATCAAGTTATGATATTAGGAATTATGGTTGTGCCCATCACAAAAAGTATGTTTCACACATAATGCCATATTATATATAACATATATATATTGCATTATTTTTCATGTGCGCAAGTTTGTAATGGTTGTTATTCCCTAAAACATAATGATAGATTGCCAAGTGTTCTATTTTTGCTAAATGCTTAAGGAGGCAATAATCACATGAGTCGTAAATTTAAAACTATGGACGGCAAACCAAGCGGCTGCTCACGTTTCTTATGGTTTTACAGAAGTTGCTGCGATTTATCCAATCACTCCATCTTCTCCAATGCCAGAACACATTGATGAATGGGCTGCATCTGGTCGAAAAACATCTTCGGCAACACTGTTCGTTGTAGAAATGCAATCTGAAGCAGTGCGTGCACAGCAACCCACGGTTCTTCATGTTGGCATTAACAACAACTTTCACATCTTCCCAAGGTTTGTTATTGATGCTTCCTAATCTTATATAAAGTAGCAGGCGAATTACTTCCAGGTGTATTCCAAGTAGCTGCTCGTGCATTGGCTGCACATGCTTTGGCTATCTTTGGTGACCACCAAGACGTAATGGCTGCTCGTGCAGCTGGCTGTGCTATGTTAGCTGAATCCTCTGTACAAGAAGTAATGGACTTGTCCGCTGTAGCTCACTTGACAGCTATTAAAAACCTCGCGTACCTTTCATCAACTTCTTTGACGGTTTCCGTACATCCCACGAAATTCATTCAAATCTGGGACTATGAAGATTTAAAACCATTGGTTGACATGGATGCTGTTAAAGCTTTCCGTAAAAATGCTTTGAACCCAGATGCTCCCTGTAACTCGTGGTACTGCTGAAAACCCTGACGTTTACTTCCAACATCGTGAAGCATCCAACAAATTCTACTTTGAACGTTCCTGACGTTGTAGAACACTACATGAACGAAGTTAACAAATTGGCAGGTACTAACTACCAATTGTTCAACTACCATGGTGCTCTGATGCTACTGACGTTGTTGTAACTATGGGCTCTTCCGCTCAAGTTGTAGAATCCACCGCTGATTACCCTCAACAAATCGAGCTGCAAAGTTGGTTTTATCAACGTTCATTTGTTCCGTCCCATTCGCAACAGATCGTTTGTTGAAAGCTCTTCCTAAAAACTGTAGAACGCATTGCAGTTCTTGACCGTACTAAAGAACCAGGCGCTTTTGGCTGAACCATTGTTCTTAGACGTACAAGCAGCTGTAGTTGACGGTGGCCGTAATGTAAAAAGTTATCGCTGGTCGTTATGGTTTGAGCTCCAAAGACGTTATCCCGCAGACATCGTTGCTGTATCTCGATAACTTAGTCGCAGAAAATGGCAGAAACATTCTTCACATTGGGTATCAATGATGATGTTACATTCTTGTCCTTAGATCGTGCTGGAAGGCGCAGAAGTTGAAAACTCCGGTTTGACTGAATGTAAATTCTGGGGCTTCGGTTCTGACGGTACAGTGTGGTGCGAATAAATCCGCTATCAAAATCATCGATGACCACACTGATATGTATGCTCAAGCATACTTTGACTCACGACTCCAAAAATCTGGTGGCGTAACAATGTCTCACCTTCGTTTTGGTAAAACCCAATCAACTTGCCTACTTGATTACTGAACCTCAATTCGTAGCATGTCACCGTCAATCTTATGTACATGAATACGATCTGATTCGCGACATCAAAAAGGCGGTACATTCTTATTGAACTGTACTTGGTCTCCTGAAGAATTGGATGAACATTTACCCTGCTAAATTACGTCGTCAAATCGCAGAAAAGAATTGAACTTCTACATCATCAATGCCGCGAAAAATCGCTTCCCTGAAATCGGTTTGGGCGGTCGTATCAACATGGTAACACAAGTCGCAGTTCTTCAAATTGACTGGAAATCATCCCTGTAGATGATGCTGTTAAATACCTTTTCAAAGAATCCGTAGTAACTCTACGGTAAAAAGGTCAAAATATCGTTGACATGAACAATGCCGCTATCGATCAAGGCGTTGGCGCTTTGGTAAAAGTAGATGTTCCTGCTAGCTGGAAAGACGCAGTAGATGATGGCAACCGACGCAGTTAAACCTGGTTGCGAATCTTGCCCATCCTTCGTTCAAAATATTGCACAAACCAATCAATGCACAAGCTGGTTATGATCTTCCTGTATCCACATTCTCCGGCTATGAAGATGGTACATTACCTGCTGGTACTAAGCAAATTCGAAAAACGCGGTCCTGCATTGTTCGTTCCAAAATGGTTGCCTGAAAACTGTATTCAATGTAACCAATGTTCCTTCGTATGTCCACATGCTACAATTCGTCCAATTTTTGGCAAACTGAAGCAGAAGTGGCTGCACTCCAGAACATTTCGATACAATCCCCTGCATTGGGCGCTAAAGATCTTTCAATCTCCATCGCTGTATCCCCATTAGATTGCTTAGGGTGCGGTAACTGTGTTGATATTTGTCCAGCTCCTAAAGGCAAAAGTTATCGTGATGACATCCATCGATACTGAAATCGAACAAGCTGAAGCTTGGAACTATGGTGTTAACCTCTTCCTGTAAAAGACCCTATGAAGAAGGAAACTGTTAAAGGGTTCCCAATTTGAACAACCATTGTTCGAATTCTCCGGTGCTTGCGCAGGTTGTGGTGAAAACTCCTATGCCAAATTGTTAACTCAATTGTTCGGTGACCGTATGATGATTGCCAATGCAACTGGTTGTTCCTCCATCTGGGGTGCTTCCATGCCCGCATCTCCATACACAACCAACCAACAAGGTCATGGTCCTTCTGGGCAAACTCCTGTTCGAAGATAATGCTGAGTATGGTTATGGTATGTACATCGGCGTTAAGAAAATTCGTCAACAATTAGTAGAATTGGCTCTAAAGCAGTTGAAACTGCTACTGGCGAATTGAAAGACGCTTTTAGAACAATGGATTGAATTGCTAACTTGGTGCAGCTTACTCGTCAACGTTCCGAACGTTTAGTAGCACGTCCATCGAGCTGAAGGCGCTACAACCCTGAATTGAAAGAAATTCTTGAGAAAAACAATTCTTGATCAAACGTTCCCACTGATCTCGGTGGTGACGGCTGGGCATAGATATCGGCTTCGGTGGTGCTGACCATGATTAGCTTTCTGGGCGAAGACGATCAACATCTTCGTATTCGATACTGAAGTATACTCCAACACTGGTGGTCAAGCTTCCAAATCCACTAACGTAGCAGCAGTTGCTCAATTCGCAGCTTCTGGTAAACGTACTAAGAAAAAAGACCTTGGCATGATGGCTATGTCTTATGGTTATGTATACGTAGCACAAGTAGCTATGGGTGCAGACAAAAACCAATTGATGAAAGCTGTTACAGAAGCTGAAGCATATCCAGGTCCATCCTCGATCATCGCCACAGCCCATGTATCAACCATGGTATCAAAGCTGGTATGGGTAAAGCTCAAGAAGAACAACGTAAAGCAGTTGCAGCTGGTTACTGGGATCTTTCACAGATACAACCCTCAACTTAAAGAAGAAGGTAAAAATCCATTCTCCTTGGATTCCAAAGAACCAACTGAAAGCTTCCAAGACTTCCTTAAAGGTGAAGTACGTTATGCTTCCTTAGCTAAAGCAGCTCCAGACGTTGCAGAAGAATTATTCGCAAACTGAACAAGACGCTAAAGAACGTCGCTTAAGCTATGTTCGCTTACAAAAAGGTTTTGAAGACGTAAAATAATCCGTTATTTAACGACTGAGAATTATATGAGGCACCCTTTCGAGGGTGCCTCTTTGTATGTAAATTTAGTTTTCTAAATATCATATTAAGTATCTTCCATAAATCAGTTTATAAAGTAGTTGCTATTGTATTATTTACGTATTAACTGCTTAAAACATAGGTAATATACTAGTAATTTGTGTATAATGATAAGGAACTCATGCATAATATTTTAGCAATACATATTTTGGATAATTCTAATATAAATATAGAGGTACATATGGCTAAGGATATACACAAATGACAACGGAAGACATGCAACAAACGATATATAAAGAGTTAGGCTATAAATCCTATCCATTTCCTTTACGACGCCGGCCTATTTAGAAGCGTATGGTGCTCTTTGTAGGGCTAAATACTCCACCCGCGAAGACAGCTCGTGTTCTTGAACTAGGTGCTACTTATGGCGGTAATATTATTTCTCAAGCTGTATTTAACCCAGAGGCGACCTTTGTAGGGATTGAACTTTCACAAGACCAAGTAGAGAAGGCAATCAAATCATCAGTGATGCAAAACTAGAGAATGTATCCTTGGTGCAAGGAGACATCTTGAATTTTGACGAATCTATGGGACTTTGATTACATTATTGCCATATGGATTCTACTCTTGGATCAATGATGAAATGAAGGATAAAGTTGCTCAATATTATTTCTAATCATTTGGCTGATAATGGCATTGCCTATGTGTCGCACAACACGTATCCAGGTTGGCATACCATGGAAGAAGTTCGTCAGCTCATGCTGTTTAAGCTAATCGTGATCAAGATAAGTTTGACCCATAAGGAAAAAGGTATTGCGCGGTAAGACCGTAGGCAGTCTTGTGGGTGCTCAGATTCTTAACTATGATAATCTAAAGAACGAAATAGTAAATTTCCTTTGTGCATTGCGCTCTGTAATGCAAAAAGGATGACTATTATGTAGGTCATGACCATCTAGGAGCCGCATAATGATCCGTGCTATTTCTATCAATTTAATGATCATTTGAAAGCGCATAATCTTGCTTATGTATGCGATGCGGACCTTTACACTATCTATGGTTCGTACCCTATGATGAGAAAGTATAGCAGCTAAACCCTGAGCAACTGGCTCCTAATAGCCAAGCGGATCAAGAACAATATTTAGATTTTATACTAGATACGACATTCTGCAAGTCAATTATTTGTAAAGCTAGCTTTGCAACAATATTAACTTTGCTGTTGCGAATCCGGCTGAAGTGAATACAATTCCTGTACGTACCATTGTAAATAGCTTTGTTTTCCAAATCTCTTTGATGAGTGAAGCACTTGAAATGTTTGAAAATGAGCTCGTAAGAGATACGTTCCAAGCGCTTATCAAAGATGGTGGTACGTTCAATATGATCGAGCCCCTCGCTATTTTGAAAGTAGCTCATGAGGCTGATCATGCATCTGATGATGAATTAGAACCTGCTGTATGTAGCTTGTATAAAGCTGTAGTAGAGCATATGGTACGCGGTGGTATTCGCTTCTATAAAACATTCCCTGTAAAAGAAGAGTATATGGAGGGCTTATCTTATATACCTGCCCGTTTTACAAACTTTGTAAAAGCTATTGTAAATGGTGGTAGTGAATATATGTATGGAGCAGATATGTTTAATGATGCTATTGGTGATATTTCTGAAGAGGATTTATTATTTATGGAGTTGTTGAACAAAACCAAAAGCGAAATCTACGGTAATTAAAAAGATTAAAGATGCTCTCTTTAGTGCAGATCAGTCTCAACCCACAAAGCATCAAAATGCCATGGCTGAAGCTTTTATAATGAATTAACAATGCGTATGGAAACAAATTGGGCTTTTATTAGAAGTAAGAAAACAGGTAGTATTTTCCTAATTGATAGAGCTCTGTTATTTGATTGGTATTGCTATGAAGTTGTATTATATTCATTTTGATTTCATAGTTAAATAAAAACCCGTTACACTTATAATATTTATACGTATTAAGTGTTAACGGGTTTTATTTAATATAATTAAATTTACTTTTATTTTATATTTATTACTTAGTTATTTTTATATTGCTGAAAAAGTATAGTAAAATCGATAATTTTAATGAGGAAAATGAACCGTTCATGAAAGTATGGTATAATGTGTATGGGTATTTTGTAAATATCATCCGATGTGTTGTGGATGATTCTATAAATTGTATTAGTTGATAAAGTTGATTAATTGTATTATTTGTAAGGAGTCTTTTATGGCATCTAGAAGCAGTTCTAGTATATATACTAGAAATCCTGAAAGACGAAACAGATGCTAATCATACGTTATCTCAAGAGGAGATTCGCAGTATATTAGCCGAATGGTACGAGGTATCCGTCGATCGGAAAAACCCTAGGCCGTCATTTAAATGATTTATATGAATCTGGAGATTTTGGTATTCAATGTGAAGAGTCTGCTGTGGGAGCAGATGGCACCATTCGACGTACTGATTTCTATATGATTCATACCTTTTGAAGATTCTGAATTGCTGGTTATTGATTGATGGTATATTAGCATCTCGCCATATTACTGCATCTCAACGTAAAGATTTAATCGGGCGTGTTGCAAAATTGGGAGCTCCTATTTTAAGCCTCATGGTATTGATATTGAAAGTAATACGGAGTACCTTCATAGAAGCCAAGATTTATTTCTTAATATTGATCTCATAGAAGAAGCAATACAAAAAGGGTAGAAAAATTTCGTTGGCCCTATTGCCAACCAGATGTGGATAAGCGATTACACATTAATCTTGGCCCAGATCATAAGGAACGGAAGTATGTATTTAACCCATTCCAACTAGTAATGAATCGAGGACATTATTACTTTAGTAGGAAACCACGAAAATTATGATGACATGTCTACATTACGTGTTGATCGAATTGCACATATACAGTGCTGGAATGAACGTAGAAAACCTTTGATGGGAGATAAAGGGATATCAACAACAACGCACCTTTAACGTGTCACAATACGTAAAGGAACATATTTATATGTTCGGCGGTGAATCTATTACTGTACGTTTTAAAGCTAAACGTTCCATTGTAAATCAAATTTTAGATTGGTTCGATGGCAATGTAGAGTTTACGAAATATAACAGCTGATAATGTTGTATGCCGTGACGTGTTAATCATGACGCCTTTAACATTAAGCGCTCCAATATATGCAAAGTGTAAAGTGTTTACTCCAGCCTCTTTAGTGACAGAGGTAAAAGCCGTAATTGAGGAAGGGTTACACTAATACTATAATAAAAAGCTAGTTGATCGGTGAATCAACTAGCTTTTTATGTTTTTCTTATAGAATATGCATTTTTCTGCTTCTCTATAGTCTTTAGAACCGGACGTGGAGGCAATTTACCCATGAGGCTTACAATATAGATTGCAGATAGAAGAGAAGATGAAAGCCGGCACAATTTCGTATAGGCCAAAGGAACCCAAATTGTTTCCAAAATGAGTACTGTTAAAACCACCTACAACAATACCAGCGATGCATCCGTGACGAGTCATGCGCTTCCAGAACAGGGAGAACAAGATTGCTGGACCGAAGGTCCGCCGAAGCTCTGCCCATGCATAGGCTACCATCGTCAAGATATAGCTGTCTGGGTCCATTGCCATATAGATGGCAACCAATGCCACTAGAAAGTACTACGATACGGCTTACTAACACAAGCTCTTTATCGCTTTGCTTTTGGATGGATGATATTAGCATAGAAAGTCATTAGAAATAGCAGAAGCTGTTACTAATCAACTGCGCTGATGCGGTACTCATGATGGCTGCCAATACGGCGGACCAGATAAGCCCAGCTACAAATGGAGTAAAGAGGCGTTCTGTCATGATGAGGAATATTGTTTCAGCATCAGTGCCTACTAACTTATCTGGCAGCATAAAACATGACCGATGAGACCCTACAGCAATAGCCGCCATAAGGATAAGATAACCCATACCATGGCGATGTTCGTAGATTTCTAAGTTCTTTTCGCATCAGAGATAGCCATGAATCTAACTAGGATGTGAGGTTGACCAAAGCAGCCAAGACCCCAACCAAGAGAAGAAATTAGGCCGATAGCCCAAGTAAACCAATCAGATGGATTACCAAACAAGCTAAGTCTGTGGGGAACTCATGTTGGATGAGCTGGAATGTTTTATAAGGCCACCCATGTACATGGCTGCTGTAATTGGTACTGCTAAGATGGCAAAGAACATTAATGCGCCTTGAATACAGTCTGTCCAAGATACGGCGAGGAATCCGCCAGGAAGGTATAGAAATACGACGATACCAGCTGTGATAAAGAGGGATACGGTGTAATCAAGACCGGAAGATAGTATTGAACAATCTGCCTCTGCCACGAAGCCCTGATGATGTATAAATCAAGAAGAAAATCAAGATAAATAAGGCGGAAATGACAGCTACCGAATGAGACTGATCGTGAAACGATTCTTCAAATAATCCGGTAATGTCAAGCTATCACTGGCTACCTCGGTATGGTTGCGCAGGCGTTCTAGAAACGAATTTCCAGTTGGCCCATGTGCCTACCGTGAGGCCTACGGCAATCCACACACCAGAAATCCCCTGTAGTATACGCTAGGCCCGGCACACCATGAGCATCCAACCACTCATATCTCGATGCCTCTGCACTAGTGCTGGATCCATGGTCCTAATTGTCAGCTACCGAGGATGTAATCACCAATGCTGTTCGATTTACGATAATAGTAGACCCCGATATACATCAGGAATCCTAGATATAAGGCAAAAAGGCGATAATAATCATTGTTGTCTTGTGTCATGCCTATATAAGACCTCCTTAGGTTCTAAAGTTATATTCTATAGTATAGTAAATAAAATTTTTATTGTACCACATATTAGTACTTTAGAGGGTAAAAATTAGTGATATCAACAAGATTCCTATACTAATTTAGCCCATATATTTTAGAGATACGCATTAGATTACTTATGAAATCATATACTAATGAGTCCCCATACCGAACGAAATATGATAAAATAGAAAGAATGAAAAACGATATTTCGTATTGAGTGTACGAAATATTTGTCAGTAGTAATCGAGATTAATACTTTATATTTTCTGGAACGTGAAAGGAGGACCTTATGGAACAACAGGTAGGCGGAAAACAAGATGTATCTAGACAACATCAGTTGTGACGAAACAACAAGCATTGCGCATGTTGGAGACCTACTTTGCATACCTCCTTTAGACCGGCTCAAGAGGCTCTATTGCATCCTTGTTGATGGAACGAAGATGTAATTGGAATCATGCCGACAGGGGCTGGGAAAGTCTCATCTGTTTCAGACACCTGCGCTCTGTAAGGCGGGCTTGACTATTGTGTTTTCTCCTCTCATTTTATGAAAGACCAAGTGGATGGTCTTTTAGTGCAGAATATACCAGCAGACTCATCAATAGTACACTTTGACACAATCAGAGTTTAATAAGACCATGTACAAGTATGTGGTAAGATTAAACTCTTATATATTGCACCAGAGCGGTTGAGCTCTAATTTTTCTGTAATGTACTGCGAGCGTTACCGATTGCTCAAGTCATTGTGGACGAGGCTCACTGTATCTCTGAGTGGGGTCATGATTTTAGACCGTCTTATCGCCTTATCGGTGAGTGGCTCAATTCATTGCCAAAGAGACCTATCGAGGGGGCTTTCACAGCGACGGCGACGAAATATGTAGAAAACGATATAAAAAAATTATTAGGCCTAGATAAGGCTAATGTATACGTGACGGGTTTTGATCGGCCTAATTTATCCTTCTCTGTTATCCGCACACCGAAAGCGGATGGATTACGTTGTCCATTATGCGTCAGCACGCGCAATGAAAAATGGCATTATCTACTGTGCAAACGCGCAAGGATGTAGATCGTGTGTATGAAAATTTAACCCGTGCGGGCATCAAAGCGGGCCATTACCATGGGGGGCTCAACGACGAGGTGCGCCGTGAAATGCAGAATGCCTACGCAGACGATAAATTGCGGTTATGGTAGCGACGAATGCCTTTGGTATGGGTATTGATAAAAGCAATGTACGCTATGTACTACATTATCAAATGCCGCGTAATATGGAGTCCTATTATCAGGAGGCAGGACGAGCTGGCCGTGATGGGGCACCTGCTGAATGTATCTTGCTTTATAGTGGGCAGGATGTGCAGGTTCATAAGTATTTGATTGAACAGTCCATCGAAACGCCGGAACGACAAAAATGTGGAGCTACGTAAATGCAGTCCATGATTGATTACTGTTTCGTAGTAATTGCTTGCGTAAATATATGCTTAATTACTTTTGGTGAAAGCACCATTTTGGACAACCTGTGATAATTGTAGCTCTTTGTAAAGGGCTCTGCTGATAAGGTCAATGTTACGAAAGAAGTAGGTTATTTTTCGTGCCATCATGGGCACCGATGAGCGATATGGGGCATCAATGATAATCTCTATCGTCCGCGGAGAGCGAACGGATCGGATTATGCGTGCTGCCATGATGCATTGCTGCCCTTGGCTTTACTGGAGCAATGTAGATGAAAAATCTATTAAAGGACTTATTCAACAGTTTGTAGCATCTGGTTACTTTGCGCAGTTCGACTGGAAAATATCCCTGTGTTATCTCTTAACGGCTGGTGCAGAGGAAGTGTTAGTAGTGTCGCAAAAGAGGTAGAGGAAATCAGACAACATGTGTCTGTGCTTCTCGCAACAGTAAGTCTGCTACCCCAGTGGCACGAGGAAAATCCAGTCTCACATCGGGCGGTTTATTTGAACATTTACGTCAACATCGCAAAGCGCTTGGCTAGAAGAAGCGGGCCTTAGACCGTATCTTATCTTCCCTGATACAGTACTCATAGATTTGGCAAATTTACTGACCCACAACATTAGGTGAGTTTGGCAATGTTAAAGGCGTGAGGGAGCAGCAAAATTGAAAAATATGGACTTACCTTTTTACAGCCATTGCAGAATATAAGGGATGATAAATTTTACTGTATATATGGTAGTACTGTATATTTTTTTAGTATGATAGTACTATATTTTAGTAAGATTAGTCAAGATATACGTTAGTATTATTTTTGTCTTATTATAAATAGATCTAGGGATAAATGAGCTTAGCAGATACACAATACTCGGTATTATTGAAAAATATTTTAGATCATGGCATTTATGGTCAAAACCGTACAGGCATTGCAACGTACAAATTGCCTCAACAAATCATGCAATTTGACTTGCAAGAGGAATTTCCAATTTTAACCACTAAATTTGTAGCTTTCAAAACGGCTGTAAAAGAATTATTGTGGATTTGGCAATGCAGTCCAATGACGTACGCAAATTGCAAGAAATGAATGTGCACATGTGGGATGAATGGATGCGTAAGATGGTACTATTGGTAAAGCATACGGCTACCAAATTGCGAGTACAAAACAACTAGATAAGCTCATCAAAACGATTAAAGAAGATCCTGATAGTCGCCGAATGATTGTAACCCTTTTGGAATATTGAAGATTTAGAGGATATGGCGTTGCAACCATGTGCGTATGAAAACCTTATGGGATGTGGGATGGTTACTTTGAACTGCATGCTCATCCAACGCAGTGGCGACATGGGGCTTGGCGTCCCATTTAACACGGCTCAATATAGGGCGGACATTACAATGTATGATTGGTCAAGCAACCGGCCTAAAACCCGGTAAATTTCACATGTTATCAACAATGCCCACGATCTATGAAAAATCACGTAGATGCATTGCGTGAGCAATTAGCACGTCGCAATCAGCGTTGCCTGCTCCAAAATTATCGTGAATCCTGAGGTAAAAGACTCTATGACTTCAACCAGAGGACTATTACCTTAGATGGATATGGAACATTTAGGGTAAATTATCCATGACTGTTGCTGTATAGCATTGTATTTATGACAATTGTTAAACAGCATAATATATGGCTATTACTATATAGTATCGTGTTCATAGACCATTGTTACATAGTATAATCTTATGACTGTTGCCATATAGTATTAACTGAAAGAGGGCAGTATGTTAGCATTAACGTCAGCCGTAGCACATAATCGTGTAATCGGTAAAGATAATACTTTGATTTAGCATTTGCCAAATGATTTGAAATTTTTAAGCGACAATAGGCATGCATTATCATCGGGCCGTAAGACCTTTGAAAGCTTACCGTTCTTGTTGCCAAATCGTGAGCATTGGAATTACTCGTGATAAAAGGTTTTGATGCACCAGAAGGTGTTAAGATTTTTCCATAGTCCCCTGAGGCGGTTGCTGAAGCAGCACGTGCGCTTGATGCGGCCTACGTTATTGGTGGGCGCTCAAGTATACGAAGCTTTTCACCTTATGTAGATACTATGTATATCACCGAAGTAGACCACGAATTTGATGGGGATGCATTTTTCCCCGAATTTCAGAGGATGCTTTTCACCATCGAATCCGTTGTAGACGGCACGGTGGATGAAAAAGAATCAATATCCCTCATCGTTTTTGTAACCTATCGCGAAAGGCATCTAAATGAGGAAAGAATGTTTGCCCTTATTGGCAGTGAATTAAATGTTAAGCCAAAGCAGGTGCAAGCTGCGGTAGAATTGTTGGACGAAGGCAATACGGGTGCCATTTATTGCACGGTATCGTAAAGAGGTAACGGGCGAATTGCAAGATGAGCAATTGCGCACCATTGAAGAACGCATTAAATACTTTGTGTAACTTAGAAACACGTCGCCAAGAAATCATTGCTTCTATTACAGAGCAAGAAAAGATGACAGACGAGTTGATGAAGTCTTAGAAGCTGCAACAAAGCTCCAAGAATTAGAGGATTTTGTATTTACCGTACTGTCCAAAGAAACGCGTACGCGTGCTATGATTGCCCGTGAACGTGGATTAGAGCCATAGCGATATGATTATCAACGATACAGTTATTCTGGAGATCCGTTAGAGATTGCAAAAGAATACATAACAGAAGAGGTTCCTACGCCAGAGGATGCCATACAAGTGCGCTTTGATATCGTAGCGGAAATCGTCAGTGATAGTGCAGACTTCCGGCGTACTTGGTGTAAGAAGATGTGGAATGAAGGCTTTATTCAAGCTGAATTGGAGCGGTGAAGAGGAAGAACAACAATTTTTGCAATACGCTGAATATGTTGAGCCTGTACGTCAAAAATGCCGTCCCATCGTATCTTGGCGTTAAATCGCAGAAAAATTAGGTGCTGAAATTAGCTCTAACTGTACCAGTGACACCTATATTGCTTATATGTTACAAAAGTTAGAGAAAAATCCGAAGTCGATCTTCGCAGAGTATAAAGCAGCTGCTGTAGCTGATGCGTACAAACGTCTTATTTTCCCAGCTTTAGAGCGTGAAATTCGCAATGAATTGACGGAAAAAGCCGATGAGCAAGCTATCAAGGTGTTTGGTGTAAATCTCAAAAATCTATTGTTACAACCACCATTGACTGGACATGTTATCATGGGCTCGGACCCTGGTTACTGTACTCGGCTGTAAATGGCGATTATCGATCAACAAGGCAATGTGCTCGATTACGGTGCGTACTATTTAACAATAGTGAAAAAGCTCGCAAAGGAAGCTCAAAAAGTATTGGCTGATAAAACCGTAAGTTTAAGGTTACTTTTATCTATCGGCAATGGTACTTTGCATCCTACGAAACAGAGCAATTTGCATCTACCATGATTGAAGAGAAAACATTAGATTGCCACTATATCATCACTAATGAAGCAGGTGCATCTGTATACTCTGCATCTAAATTAGCTATCGATGAGTTACCAGATTTAGATGTAACCATTCGAGGTGCTGTATCTATTGCACGCCGCGTACAAGATCCATTGGCTGAATCTGTTAAAATCGATCCTAAATCTATTGGCGTAGGTCAATATCAACATGACGTAAACCAAAAACAATTGACTCATACCTTAGATCAAGTAGTTGAAACTGTAGTAAATCACGTTGGGGTAGAGCTAAATACTGCATCTCCCAGCTATCTTGCAACATGTTGCAGGGTATTTCTAGTGCGGTGGCTAAAAATATTGTTTGCATACCGTCAAGAGAATGGCGTGTCAAAAAGCCGTAAGGAATTAAGCTAAAAAGTGCCTCGTTTAGGCCCCTGCCGCCTTTACACAATGTGCTGGTTTTGCGCTACAACATGGTAAAAATCCACTGGATAATACATCGTCCATCCAGAGTCCTATGAATTGGCAGAGCGCATCATTGGTGAGTTAGGCTTTTACCTTAAAAGATTTGCAAGATAAATCTCAATTAGAAGCGTTGCGTTAAATTACCTCTGTAGATGCTGAGAAAAATGGCTACCAAACTTGATGCGGGCGTGCCGACTGTTCGAGATATTTTGCGCTCTTGCTAAAACCAGGTCGTGATCCTCGGGAAGATTTACCGGCTCCGCTTACTAGAAAAGCACGTAGTGAGCCTAGAAGATATTAAAGTAGGCACCATTGTAAAAGGGTACCGTTCATAACGTAGTTGATTTCGAGCTTGTAGACTTTGGGCTTAAAACGAATGGTTTATTACATCGCAGCGAGCTTTGCAACAGTCGTCAACATCCATCTGATGTGCTTACTGTAGGTGATATTATCGAAGCACAAATTATTTCTGTTGATGTAAAACGTAATCGCATCGGTTTGTCTGTAAAAGCATTACAACCAGAAAAAGCCGAAGAATAACGATAATAACCGTAATAGAAATAATAACGGTCAGCGTCGAAATAATGATAACCGAAATAATAAACTGTAATAATGGTGGACGTCAAAATGAGAATCACAATAATGGCTCTCGTAATAATGGAGTCGTCGTAATTCATAATTTAATAGAAAGTCTAGTTAATCCCACATTAATAGATTTTAAAGTGATAGTCATTCTTGACTAAAAGTCATTATACTGAAAAACCACAAATCCCTCTATGGTCTTTAGAGGGTGTGGTTTTTTCATATAGCTAAAATCTATGCATATTAATGCAGAATAGATATATCGAAAAATAATATATCTGATTGAAAATTTTAGATATGAGGAGTATGATGAAATCAAAGAGGGGGAATTCTAAATCATATTCCCTAAAGAGGAGGTAATGCAATGAGCTTGAACCTTAAAGAAAGATATGGACTTTTAATTAATAATGAATGGGTAAAGGCATCTGATGGTGCTGAATTTAATGTATATAACCCTGCTAATGGCGAACAACTCGCTATCTGTGCAGAGGCGACGAATGATGATGTTGATAAAGCTGTAGAGGCTGCAACAGAAGCTTTCAAAACATGGAAAAAAGTATCTCAAGTAGAACGTGCCGATTATTTGTTAAAAATTGCGGATGCTATCGATGCGCATAAAGAACATTTGGCGCAAGTTGAAACATACGACAATGGTAAACCTATCCGCGAAACATTGAATGTGGATATCCCACTTGGGGCTGACCATTTCCGTTATTTTGCAGGCGTGCTTCGTTCCGAAGAAGGTTCTGCACAAGTATTTGATGAAAATACATTGAGCCTCATCGTTCGCGAACCGATTGGCGTTGTAGGTCAAGTCGTGCCTTGGAACTTCCCATTCCTAATGGCTGCTTGGAAATTGGCACCAGCTCTTGCAGCAGGTTGTACAGTTGTAATTAAACCTTCTAGCCATACATCCTTAGCTTTATTAGAACTTGGCGATATTTTGAAAGAAATCTTGCCGCCAGGTGTTGTAAACATCGTAACTGGTAAAGGTTCTAAATCTGGGTCAATATATCCTCGATCATCCGGGTTTTCAGTCAAACTTGCTTTCACAGGCTCTACAGAGGCAGGTCTAGATGTATATAAAGCAGCATCTGAACGCTTGATTCCGCCACATTGGAATTAGGTGGTAAATCTGCGAATATTCTTTGACGATGCGAACTGGAAACAAAGCTCTTGACGGAGCAATGCTCGGCATCCTCTTCAACCAAGGTCAAGTATGTGCGCAGGATCCCGTATCTTCGTACAAGATACAATTTACGATAAATTCGTAGCTGAACTTGCCGCACTATTCGATAAGGTGAAAGTTGGTTTGCCTTGGGAAGAATCTACACAACTTGGTTCCTTAATTTACGAAGATCAAGTTAATAAAGTATTGAGTATGTAGACCTGCAAAAGAAGAAGGAGCTCGCATTGTAGCCGGTGGTGTACGTGTTACTCGATGGCGAACTTGGTAAAGGTTGCTTTGTAAGACCCTACACTTATTGTAGATGCTACAAATGATATGCGTGTAGCTCGCGAAGAAATCTTCGTCCCCTGTAGCAGTTGTCATCAAATTCCACAGCGAAGAAGAAGTTATTGAACAAGCTAATGACAGCTTATACGGCCTTGGTGGTGGCGTATTTACTCAAAACATCAACCGTGCTATCCGCGTAGCTCGCGGTATCGAAACAGGACGTATGTGGGTAAACACATATAACTCTATCCCCTGCAGGCGCTCCATTTGGCGGTTACAAACAATCCGGTATCGGACGGAAACTCTACAGTTATCCTTGAGCACTACACTCAAATGAAAACATCATCGTAAACCTGAGCGATAAACCATCTGGGTTTCTATGATTTAGATTAATATATAAATCTTCTCCGATGAACTATAATAAAGAGGCACCTCGAAAGAGGTGCCTTTCTACTAATATTGAGATAAACGGAATATTTTTCTATACTCTTCTGGTACATTAGAACCATCAGAAGGTTTATAATAACTCTAATATATATCTTCTTTGAAGTCTGGATATGTTGTTGCATATTCTTTTGCAGAATTGATCCATTCGATTGTAAAAGTTTGTTACATCTTGGTTTTGTATGGCTGAATAGGGGATAGGCATTTCAATATACAAAGAAGATGTATCATATGTGCATAGGATAATTCCTCTGCTGTTAGATAATTCTTTCATTAATGGAATATGCAGTTATTAACGGGATGTTGGTTATCAGTATTCGCTCAACTTGTGGTACAACAGGTGCAGAGGTGTGCAAGACTTCAGATATTTCAATGGGCATTTGTGGATATTTGTCAAAGGTGACTTGCCATCTATTGTTCCTATGAGACTCTAAGTGATATGTTAGATTAGGATAATCCTCATTTATATATTGTTGTACCCTCATCTTTCACTATAATGTGAGAGAGATGACAACCCTGTTGTTAGTATGAGGGAGAGTATAATCAGTGGCAATAATATAAATCGTTTTTAGGGCAAAAAGGTTTCATTGTATATTCCTTTTTATACTACTTTAGGAAGTTTAGTAAATCGTAATTGCTTAACAGGCATTGTTTAATTTATTAGCGGAATTTTTGGAGTACATTATTTTAATTATATTATATCTAAATTATATGTTTACTCATATAGTTGATTAATACCATACAACTCTCAATAAACTCATAATAAAGAAGTAGCTCGAAAGAGGTGTCTTTTTGTACGTAACAATAGTCTATTATATGTAAAAGTATAGTGTATGTTATAATTGTAGCATATAAAAATCGTGTTGTTTATAGAGGGCTATTATGAATTTAAAGAGAGTAATTTAAATGGATTGGATATATTGTTGGCTATAATATGATTTATATACTCATATTGGGAGTATTGATATATTTCTTGGCAAGTGGGTGACTTTAAAAATAGTTTGATTTATTTAAGTGATCTTAAAGAGTAGTGGATTATATTATGGTAATGAAAACGTAAGATTGCTGATAATGTAGTTGCTGTTCATGAGGTGGATAATAAACTCTATTACATAACTTTAGACGGTATTGGTATCTTTTGATGAAAATGTAAGTTTATTAGATGCTTGGAATAAAAAAATCTTAAATAGATATAATACTTTTCATTCCTCGAAATAGATGCTAAAGAAACACAATTTAATGTAAGTCTTGATGAGTTATATCCCTAATATTTCTAGTCTTGATGAAAGTGATAGAGAAATATGGAATGAGATCTTTCTTTGATAGTGAGAAACGATATACAGGTTTCACACGCTGGATATCCTATAAAGCTACCCTTTCTATGTATCGTATAGAAAAGGAAGAGTCTGATTAAGCATAATGATATAGTAGATCTTTCTACAGGGACTATTATTGGTGAGTATGGTAGTGAGCATATTTTTAAGAAATAATGCTTATTATAATTTTGAATTTGGAAAATTGACTAAAAATTGATTTCTCTCAGAAAGCTATATATAGCTATTATTCTGATAATCTTGATATAGGTCGGTTTGAGTAAGAATAATTCAGGTGATGAGAGATATGAATCTTATGCACGAAATGAGTTAAATAAAGTAAGAACGAAAGATTTAGAGGTATTACCTAATTTATTGAATCAACGATTTCATAGTGTTTAATTCCTTTAATGAGTTTTCTGATTTTTGATAAAGATACCTTTGAAGCATTAACCATTGATGCAATTAAAAACTCGGAAGGCATTGCAGTTAGGCCGTTAGAAAACCAGACACTCTGTCAGTACTTTGAGTCGGAAAATCATATAGTGAAGAGTGAATAAACTGAAATAGATATATATTTGGATATATCTATGTCGTTATCTGGGGATTATATAAACTTGAGTCCGTATCATCCAATGATACATGAATATATAAAAGAACATGGATTTTGGAGTTTAACGTATTTATCAAATGTCTATTATAGTTTGGTGATTAATCTAAATTTTAATTGATAAAGATTATAAATTTATAGGAATTATGGCAGTATTTGGTTGTCTTTTTAACAATGTTTACAGGGTAGAAGAGCGAGTTAAGTCTACAAAGTCTGTGTTGTAGGTATGACGTGTTTGTTTATGCATTTAGAAAGTACTATTTAATAGACCATATGGTCAACCAGATATTATTAAACTAATGTTGTTTTGGCATTTTGGAATGATTTTTAGAAAATAAAAATGATTAAATATGATTATGAGTTTAATTAATTTACTATTATAGTGTTTTACTGTTTTGCTTTTAGTTGGTCGTATTTTACTATAGTAAATCTAAACTTTTAAAAGGGACTCAATATTTGGCTTTTTAATAATACTTAGGTTTTATTAGTTATTTATTATATCCCTTATATGAACTGACAGATTATAGAGAAGAATTTACGTCATAGTTATTATTGCTGTCGATAATCATTAAAAAATAAATTATCAATTTATCTATATTTATGATCGCTGATAAAATAAGAACGAAATGGATTTCTAAATTAATTTTGATTCTATGGGTTGTTCTTGTTGAATGCTTGTATATGCCTATTCATTTGTCATATCTTGTTTTGTTATGTGTATCAGGTGGAATTGTGTTGATTGAACATTTTTAAGGGGAAAAAGAAATCCTATTTAGCTTAGATTCAGAATTACTTTTATAGCGCCTCACCCTCGAAATATGATATATTATTTCAAATGCGCATAGTTCGTGCGCGATAGGAGGAAACATATTTAGATGTTAGAAAAATTTGAACAATTAATGATTAGCGAACCTGTTCTAAGAGCGTTAAACGATATGGGCTTTTGAAGAGCCTACGCCAATTCAACAGGAAGCTATCCCAGTTGCCATGAGCGGCTAAGGACATGATCGGTCAAGCTCAAACAGGTACTGGTAAGACAGCAAGATTTGGCTTGCCTGTATTGGAACGCGTAGACGGGAAAATGAGCGTCACGTTCAAGTAGTTATTTTATCCCCACACGAGAATTAGCTATTCGCGTAGCTGAAGAGCTTAACAAAATGGCTCAGTACACGAATATCACAGCACCGACCTATCTACGGTGGTCAAGATATTAATCGTCAGTCCTGTGCCTTGAAAAAGAACCTCAAATCATCGTTGCCACTCCTAGCCGATTGATGGATCATATGGACCGTGGTTCTATCAAATTTGACCATGTGAAAGTTGTGGTATTGGACGAAGCCGACGAAATGTTAAATATGGGCTTTTGTTGATGATATCAATAAAATCTTGGTGTATCCCCAGAAGACCATCAAACATTGTTGTTCTCCGCAACTATGCCTAAAGCTATCCAACAATTAGCTGAAACATATTTGACAGAGCCAACATTGATTCGCATGAAAACCGACTCAAGTTACGATGGACTTGATCGAACAATACTATATCGAAGTGCAAGACCGTCAAAAATTGATGTTCTTTGCCGTTTGTTTGATATCCAAACACCTGAACTGGTTATTATCTTTACACGTACGAAAACGTCGTGTTGATGAAGTGACAGAAGGTCTTAAGAAACGTGGTTACATGGCGGAAGGCATCCATGGCGACTTGTCTCAACAAAAACGAGACAGCGTAATTCGCCAATTCCTGCGAAGGTACCATCGATATTCTCGTGACTAGCAGATGTGGCAGCTCGTGGTCTTGATATTTCTGGCGTATCTCACGTATATAACTATGATATGCCTCAAGATCCTGAAAGCTACACACACCGCGTAGGTCGTACAGGTCGTGCCGGTAAAGCAGGGTCAAGCTTTCACGTTCGTTATCCTCGTGAAATGGAGCATTTACATGCTATCGAGCGTTTAACAAAACGTAAAATTGCACGTCGTCGTGCACCTTCATTAGGTGAAGTTCTTGAAGGTCAACAACGTTTGGCAATTGAAAGCTCTCGTTGAAAATGACAGATAATTTAGAAGCATTGGCGCCTTTCAAATCTAGTGCTGAGGAATTGTTGAATGATACAGATTCCGCAACACTTTTTGGCGGCAGCTCTCAAATTGTTAACAAAAGAACCAGATACTACCCTGTAAATATTACAGAAGAAAAACCATTGCGTGTACGCCGTCGTCGTGAAAGTGGTCGTAGTGATCGTCGCCGTCGTGATGGTGATCGTCGTCGATGATGACCGTCACGTCGCAGTCGCGATGATCGCAGAGGTGCAATGACCGTAAAGGTGACCGCCGCAGAGATGATCGTAAATCTGATCGTCCGCGTGGCGAGAAAAACTCGCCATCAAAGTGAAGGTTTTAAGCCTCACTTTAAAGACTAATAGGATGTGGATTGCTTCGAGCAATCCATATTTTATTACTAATAGTTAATACTATTTATCTTGATAAGTGTTGAGAATTTTGATATAATAACAATAATTATTTCTTGTAAACGGTCGATAATGGCTATGCCTTATAGATTTTCCAAGTGGAGAAAGGTAGATTATTATGGATATCGCACAAAATTTTGCGTAGTCAAGGGTTTCAAAGTAACTCACAACGTGATTGCGATTTATGATGCTTTGCGTGGTCATCATGATCATCCAACAGCAGAGATGTTGTATCACACGTTGCGCCCAGAACATCCAAGCATGAGCTTGATACACTGTACTAAGACGATGGAGATTTTTGAAAAATCGGTCTTGTAAAATTTTAGAAGTTGGTGATGAGGCGCTCATTACGATTGGGACACACAAGCTCATTCCCATATCCGTTGCATCCGTTGTAACAAGGTAGAGGATATGATGGGCATTGATTTGAAAGCTATCAAAACGATTGCTGATCAAGGTAGTGAATATCAAATCACAGGTCAACATATTACCTTTGAAGGTGTTTGCCCTGAGTGTGCAGAAATACATAGATAACCCCTGTTGTTGAAGGGCTCCTTCACGGTGAGTTATATTAGTTATCGTATATCTTTATCTATTAGTGTTATAGAATAGTTATAGTAACAAAAATAGCTATATAGTAATACAATGGATATTGAGTTAGCGTTTTATAATTATAAAATTGTAGAAATCGTATAGTCAAATAGAGGAGTATTATGTTTGTAATAGGCAAATACTATCAATTAGCAAAGGTTATTTTACATATGGGCAAGGAAGCGACTAAAAATTGGGGGCAATACGTTCCAATACTTCACGCGCAACCCTCGTGGTGGTAGCATGCGAGCCTCGATGTTGAGGATATGAATAACCTTTGAGTGCATATATGAAAGAACATAACTTTGGTACCTTGTTAGCTCCATGCACTGCTATACCTATAACCCATGTGCCGCTAAAGAGATTTACGCGCTTTTGCGAAGCAATCCACGATGGAAGATTTAGAGCGTATGGAATATTTTGCGAGTCAATGTATAACTTTCACCCTGGTAGCCATGTGAAGCAAGGCGTAGATCAAGGTATTGAATATATTGTAGAGTGTTTGAATGAAATCTTATTTCCCGGCATGAAGACAACAGTCCTCTTGGAGGTAATGGCTGGTAGGGTACAGAAATTGGCTCTCGTTTTGAAGAAATTGCACGCATCATCGATGGCGTAAAGCTAAAAGAATATATGGGTGTGTGCGTTGATACTGCCATATTCACGAAGGTGGGTTATGATATCGTAAACAATCTCGATGGGCGTTGATTACGAGTTCGATCAATCTGAGTGTCCGATTGCTTGAAAGCCATTCATTTGAATGACTCTAAAAACTCATGGGTGCCTAAGGAAGATCGTCATGAAAAATTGGGGAAGGACATATTGCA
>BNJU01001293.1_pt1 | contig 94372 bp, 149 predicted proteins | sample 8539281 | NCBI WGS metagenome assembly BNJU01 (sample SAMD00202456, study PRJDB9452) | human saliva metagenome | isolation source: human saliva | place: Japan
TAATTATATCGTAAATCGAAAAATTTCTTCTACGTTCACCATATATAATTGTATTTTTTAGTATTCTTTGTTATCTTATAATGTGAAGAAAATTATATATTTGTTGTAATCTCCTTTAGAAAGGATACATTATGTTGTCATCAATGAAATCATTGATTCAAAATCCTATTTTGCGTTTTGGCATTATAGGCATAGTGCTCTACATTGCACTATTTTTTATTTATGAACCTGTCACATTAGGACTTGATGTAGAGGATATTACAATCCTTGCGGTACCGACCATGGTTGGTATGTTTTTATTCCAATACTTTATGAGTTGTACCGTATTTCATCGTGCGTTCTTAGGATATGGTTTAGTAGGCTTACTATGGGGACTCACATTTCCATTATTATTTCATTGGTCTTATGTAAAACCTCTATATTTCTATGAGTTTGCCAATGATTTCTATTCGGCTTACTTCTATTTATGGGGCTTTCAGGTATCCAATATTTGGTAACCCAAACGGGACGTCTACAGAAATTAACATCAGCTATACTAGCTTTATTCTCTTCGTTCCTTAGTCTTATTCCATTATTACAAATTGGTTATTATATAACCACCTGGCACTGTTTAACACCAGCAAGCCTATTGGCTGTATACATGACAAATCCTGAAGAAGCCTTTGGATTCTTAAAAAATGCTGCTGGTATTCCCGGCCTTATCGCTATCGTCATAGGCCTCATTTTATGGACACTCTTCCTATATTGGTGCAACCTAGGTATGAAACGAGTTGTCGATTTTAATACAACACGTCCTTTGCGATTAGGTGTACTCATCGCATCCATGGTAGCATTTATCGTATATGTACCATTCTTCTTATTTCCTCAAACATGCATCGTAGCCAATTGGACGGCTGCTGGTAATTATGTTAAAGAAATGCAACAATACAACGATAATCACCATCTTGTATTTGATTCATTCAATTTGGATACAAAGGATACGACACCTACTAAAACGCCTGGAACTATCATTCTCGTTATCGGCGAATCCAGTTCCCGTGATTATATGAAGGTCTATAATCCAAATTCCAATACGATGACACACCTTGGCAAGAGGATATGCGCGATCACAATAAAGATTTTATCTTCTTTAATCATGCGTACTCTTCCTACGTACAAACAGTACCAACCTTAGAACGTGCCCTTTCAGAGCGCAATCAATATAACGACCGACCATTCTTAGATTCTGCTAATATTTTGGATGTAGCTAAAAAAGCAGGTTACACCACATCGTGGTTCAGTAACCAAGGCGTATTTGGCGAATACGATACAGCTATTTCTTTGATGGCTAAAACGGCGGATACTACAAAGTGGGCTCACGAATCCTATGGCTTCTCTGATTTATATGATGAAGCATTATTGCCATTGTTAAAAACAGCTGATCCAAGTAAAAATAATTTTATCGTAATTCATATTATGGGCAGTCATATTTATTATAATGACCGCTATCCGCATGAATTCAGTAAATGGAAAAAAGGTCCCAATCCTGAAGGTATCGAGGCTTATGCTAATAGTCAGCTCTATACAGATTGGTTGTTACAACAAATCTACACCTATGGTAAAGATAATTTAAATCTTCAAGCTATGGTTTATTTCTCTGATCATGGTGAAAGCGTTGACAAGTCCCACAATCCAGACACCTTTGATTTTGTGATGACTCACATTCCATTCTGGATGTACTTATCGCCTCAATATCGTGCAGCATATCCTCAAACGGTATCAGCACTCGATAGTCATGAACATCAATATTTCACAAATGATTTATTATACGATACATTAGTTGGTCTCATGCATGCACCAAACAGTCGTTACGATAAAACAAGAGACTTTAGTAATAGTGCTTATCGATTTAATTTACACAATTTAACAACACTATTAGGTGAACAGCCATTAACAAATGACCCAGTTAATGCAGGTCAATAACATACACTAATGCAACAATAGCGACGATTGATACATATCAATCGTCGCTATTGTGCTGTATAAGGTCCTGTACATTCTTTTCCGTATAGATTTGTATATTATGTTGTAATAAAAGCTCAGACGTGACACCAACCCCATTTACGAGGGTTCTAGTAAATGTACCATCATATATTTCACCATATCCACAGCTTGGACTCTTAGCCTTTAGTAAAGCACACAAACAATTTTTATCTATAGCAATTGCTAAAGCTAATTCTGCACCCCGTTTAAATTGTTCTGTAACATCTATACCATTTCTCGTTTGGACTCGATCACCTATCCGCTCCGCTGGGGGTCTTGGTGTTAAAAGCCCACCCAGTACCTCAGGACATACTGGTATAAGGTTATAGAGGCTCTTAAGTTCTTCCAAACAGTCTATTTTGTTATGGTCACCATCATAACGGCAACAAACACCGCAAAGACATTCACTAATCAACAGATTCGGTTTACTCACGTTATATACCTACACGTAAATACAGTTAAAATTATATACAAAAAAGACTAACCGAAGTTAGTCTAATGGTGCCGAGGACCGGAATCGAACCGGTACGGTTATTTCTAACCGACGGATTTTTAAGTCCGTTGCGTCTGCCTGTTCCGCCACCCCGGCATGGGTAACGATTTTTGTGGAGGCGGCACCCAGAATCGAACTGGGGAATAAAGGTTTTGCAGACCTCTGCCTTACCGCTTGGCTATGCCGCCATATAAAATTAGTGGAGCGGGAAACGAGATTCGAACTCGCGACCCCCGCCTTGGCAAGGCGGTGCTCTACCGCTGAGCTATTCCCGCATGTACATGGTGCCTCAGGACAGAATCGAACTGTCGACACACGGATTTTCAGTCCGTTGCTCTACCGACTGAGCTACCGAGGCATGAATGGCGACCCCGATCAGATTTGAACTGACGATCTTCGCCGTGACAGGGCGACATGTTAACCGCTACACCACGGGGCCGTATCCAAAGTACTTGCTTAGTATATCTGTTATCAGAGTTTTTGTCAACACTATATGTGTAAATTCTTGATGAAGTTTTTTTCATCTCCCAAAATAGTGCTCTCCCTATGTCCAGGTTCTACTAATAATGCATCATCTAACTCCATTATTTTACATAAGCTTTTACGTAAAGCTTCAGCATTGCCATTATAGTTATCACTATTCCCCACATTTTTGTTTAAAAAAATAGTGTCACCTGTAAATAGATGACCTTCTATTTCAAAACATACTGAACCCGCACTATGACCCGGTGTATGATACACCCGTATATGAAATGGTCCGATATTTAGTATACCTTCTTGCAAAGGAATACATTGGGTGAACATTTTTTTCTTGTATACACTTGGTCGACGACGAATCAATTGCAATAATTCATGATCTCCATCATGTAGATATGCAGGTATATTATAATGTCCACAAATATCATCAAGAGCCGACACATGGTCACAATGACCATGTGTTAATAAAACCGCAATTGGTTTAGAATCTCCTACCATCTCAATTATATGTTTACTATGAAATCCAGGGTCAATTATGAGAGATTGATTGTCTTTTTTTAATACATAACAATTTGCCTTATACAAGCCTAATGGGCGTTTTATTATTTCCATTATACAATCCCTCCCCCATAACTAATGCAGTATACAATATAAACTTCTATAAAATTCTATATCGTTTTGTAGTATCTTTTTTAATAAAATACCCTTCCCAGAATTGTGGATGAAGCATAACTAGAATCGTAAATAATTCCAAACGACCTAATAGCATATCTACAATAGCCACACCTTTTGCACCTAATGGCAATAATGCAAAAGAATCAGTTGGTCCATAACCACCAAAGGCTAAACCTACATTACTTTGGAATGCGGTGACTATTTGGAGTGCATCACCTGTAGATAAACCAAAACATGTCATAAGAAATACGGATATAACATAAATCATTAAATATAGAAATATAAATTGTTGCGTCATATGCACCCATTTATCTGGTAATGGCTTTCCATTGATTCGTACAACTTGAACCATATCTGGATGTATGGCTTTTTCTCAAATAAATGATACTACTCTTAATTAATATAATGAGACGAATAATCTTAACGCCACCGGTCGTAGATCCACTACACCCTCCAAAAAAGCTAGCTATAAATAACATCATTTGAGCCGCAGCAGGCCATAAATCGTAATCAGATACGGCAAAACCACTGCCCGTTTGTATTGATACTAAGGTAAAGGCTGCATCTTGAAAAACTTGTCCTATATCCATAGAATTAGATTGAAAATATAAGGATATAAAGGTGATAAGAATACCAATAACTAATACAAGCCAATACATACGCGTTTCAAAATCAGAGAATAACGCTGAGAATCCCTTTTGAATTACATTATAATATACGGCAAAATTACCGCCTGCAATGACCATAAACAGTATAAATACAACACATATATATGTATTTTGACTATAAAAAAAGTACCTGCAGTAGTTGGCGTTAATCCACCAGTGGCAATAATAGAAAATGCATAATTCAATGCATCAAAAGGATCAATACCACCTAAAGCAGAGCATGATAAAACAGATGATTGTAAATATTACGTACAATGTCCATAATTTCGATGCTATAGATTGAATCCGTGGTAACACTACACCTGGTTTTGGCACAGATGCCTCAGCATTGAAAAAATGCGCAGCATCAGCACCAAGATTACGTAAGAATGATAGAATCAACACAATGATTCCCATACCGCCAATCCAATGCATTAATCCACGCCACAGTATGAAAGACTTTGGTATGCTATCAACATCAGAAATAACTGTAGCACCAGTAGCGGTAATACCTGACATAGATTCAAACAGCGCGTCCATCGGGTTAACTAATACACCAGATATAATAAAGGGAAACGCCCCCAATAACATTGTTAAAATCCATGTTGAGCTAACCACTAAGAAGCCATCTCTCAAGCTAAAGGTTTTACTCTTATTTCCACCAAGTACTAGTAGACCACCGAGCAGTATGGATAATATAGCTGTAATACAAAAGGACCAATATGCAGTTTCAAATAGAATACTATATATAAATGGTATAACAAGAAAAAGCTCCAAAAATATAGAGTAATTTGCCTACCAAGGACATGACAATCTGTATACGCATATAACCCCTATGTTAAATAATTCAATAATTTAGTAACAGATTCAGGCAATGAGAATAGTACAATATGATCCCCCACTAACAGCTCTGTATTCCCCGTGGAACAATCGCGTCATCACCGCGGAGTATAACACCAACTAAGGCTTTTACCAGGTAGCCGAATATCTTTTAGTTGTTTACCTGCTACGGGAGATTGTTCTGTAATAAGAATCTCTATAGATTCAGCCTTGCCACCTTCAAAAAGTAGATATGGAGACAACACCTTCTCCACTTCGAACAAATCGTAATATTTGTCCTGCAGTCATTAGACGTGGTGAAAAATACAATATCTATACCGACTTGTTCCATAAGCATAATATATTCAGGACGTCCCACACGAACAACGGTTTTTAGGTATGCCCATATGTTTCCCTACTAAAAGCAACTAAAAGATTTAATTTATCATCATCTGTTAAAACGATAATAACATCATTATCGGCTACTTCTTCGGCTTCTAATAAATCAAAATCCGTACCATCCCCATTGATGACAATGGTTTTTATCCACTTGTGCAGCCAAGGCTTCACAACGCTCAATATCCTTCTCAATAACCTTAACAGTAAATCCTGCTTTTTTCCAATAAGATAGCTAGATTACGACCCTAATAAACCAGCGCCTACAATAACAGCCCGTTTATGGAAGGTTGCATGATTAGAAAACCATTCTTGTTCTACTTCATTAATACCATCTTTTAAACCTAAAAAGAAAAACACTGTCATTAGGTAATAGTATGCTTTTCACCATGAGGTATAATCATTTCACCTAATCGTAAAATGCCAACCAATAACACACCTTCTGGAAAAAGTCAACTCTTTTAAAGGTTTATTTACGAGCGGGAATGTACTATTAATTTTAAATTCCATTAAACGTACAGCGCCTTGACCAAATTCTTCTACGTCCAAAGCGGATGGTGTTTCAATAATATGAAGTAATTCTTGCGCCGTAACCATTTCTGGATTAATGAATAAATCAACACCTAATCGTTCTTTCATATGATCGTCCATATGATCAACGATATTTGTATCCCTCACACGTGCTACAGTAGATGGAACACCTGCTATTTTTAGCTACCGCACAAGATAACATATTAACTTCATCTGAATCGGTAACTGAGATAAACATCCCCACATCAGATAAGTCAATTTCATTCAATAACTGAATATCGCTACCATTACCGCATACTAAACTAACATCCAATGTATTTTCAAGATTATGGATACGCTCCTGTGAACGGTCTATAAGATATACGTCATGATCATCTTGCACCAGTCTTTCACATAAGGAATAACCGACCTTACCAGCACCTACTACAATAATTTTCATAGCTTAGTCCTCTTGTGAATTTGGGGTCCATTGTTTACCAGTTTCTGTCAACAATGTCCAACCATCTTCTTGTACTACAAGTCGGGATTTCATTAAATGACCTATAGCTCGTTTAAATGCAGCCTTGCTGATGTTAAATTTATCCTTAATCAACATGGCTGATGATTCATCACTATAAGGCATTTTACCGCCTCGTTGTAATAGGTATTCCATAATAATCTGGCCATCAGAGATTAACGCTTTTTCTTTAATTGGACGCATAGACACATTAATACGACCATCTTCACGTTTGAACGTAACACGAGCCTCTACCATTTCTCCAACATTTAATTTGCGTGTCATTTCTGAACGATGCAAAAAAGCAATCCATCGCTCAGGAGTAATAAAAAAGGCTCCATCACTAGTCAAATTGTAAATAGCACCACTTACTTGTTGTCCTACAACAGCATCGGTAGCAGCTTTAGAGGCGCGTCTCATCTCATCATCAACGTCCATAGAAACGGCCATACGACCAGATTTATCGGTATATAATTTTACCCATACCTTTTCCCCTACTTGAGGTCTGCCACGCATTTCAGCGTGAGGCATAAAAATCCCCCGCTCAGTACCAACCTCAACGAAACAACCAAAATTGGTTACATTAATAACCTCAACATAACCAATTTGACCGACCTTCATAGCAGGCAATCGCATGGAGGCAGTCAAACGTCCCTTAGGGTCACGATATAGAAATACCTCTACATCATCACCGATAGCAACTGGTGAAGTTTGTTGATCCTTATGGAGCAAAATATCATCATTTGTATTTCCCGTTTGACCGTCAAGGAAAGCGCCATGATCACTAGTGCGTAGAACACGCAGTGTAGCAATGGTATTTTCCAATAATTCGCTAGCCATAGATTATTCTCCTTCAAAAGGAACACGTCCAGCATCGTTCCATAAGGCTTCTAGTCCATAAAATTCACGAATTTCATCGTTACCAAACACGTGACAAATAATATCGCCAAAGTCCAATAATACCCATTCACCTTCGCGATATCCTTCACGATGGAGGACCGTCATACCTTGTTCTGCTGCTATATCCTCAATTTCATCTGCAATACTTTGAGATTGTTTAATATTATTGGCGCTTACAATCATAAAATAATCGCCTAACATAGAAACACCTTCCAAATCAAGTATTTCAATATCATGACCTTTCTTATCATAAGCCGCTTGTGCAAGCGCTAAAACATGTTGTTTAATTTCTTCTTTTTGTTTCATTGTATCTCCTATTATTCTTTCTTCTCTGGTTCTGAACCTGGTTCTGATGGTTTTACACGTGTGCTTTGTTCTGATTCTACCGCAACAGGTGCTTTTTTAGTTTCAGGTGTAGAAACAAATTGACTTAAATCTTCTGGTGCCAATGTCCCCATTGTAATTCCCACTAAGCGCTGAGCTTCAGTTGGATTTACATGCCAATACACGACGTCATTAATTTTTTCTTTTTCACCAGGCAAAATATAAAAATGAATATGGTCTTTATCCATTTGACCGATAGAACGCATTAATTTAATAGCATCCCATGTAGATATATTACTTTCATAATGACTCCATAAACGCCATATATGCCAAGCTTTTGTAATAAACCAAGTATCTTGTTCCCGATCAACCCATAATTTCAAGAACCGTTCTTGTCGTTGAACACGTCCAAAATTATCATTATTTTCGTCTGTGTAGCGTAAATATGCTAATGCATTATCACTATCTAAATTTTGATAGCCTCTTCGTAAATCTATATCTTTACTACCAGTTTCAGCATCAACATGTTCCATATTCTTTTCTACGTAAAACTGTTGACTACCTAAAACATCACTTGTTTTTTTGAAAGCTGCCTCATCAACGACAACATAGTAAGGTATGCTGATATGGAATATATCCTCTACAACGGCTTTCGTTAGTTCAATGTTACCTTCTGCATACATTTGATTTAACATAGATGCAGATTTTTGGTCTCTACTTTCAATTTTACTATTGCTAGGAATACCAATTATATCCATCGTATTAGTATTCATATTAATAGACATGAGGAATAATGAGTCAGCTTGACTCGGATTATTTTTATCTCGCCCTACAATTAATACATATACAGGCTTGTCCAATGCTTTCTGTTCTACATTAACCGTATCAGTATGCTTAGGTTCACTGGATTCTTCAATCTCACTTGCAGTATCAGTTTGTGTTACTCGATGATATACATAGCTGATTCCACTATACATACCCCAACCGATGCCACAAATAACAGTAAGTGCTAACACGAATGCGATGATTAGACGGCCCCATTGGAGCTTATTTTTTTTTCATCTGACGTTCTCGACGTCTTCTACGGCGACGAGCTCGCGCTTTTTCACGTTCATCCATTCTAGGCACCTCCTTTTTTCATATGCTGTATAAGATCATTACGGCTAATAATAGTAAGAGGATAAATAGTATCATTACTATCTATTAAATGTCGAATGGTCATATCAAATCCACACAATACTCCGGCATCAAGAGACTGTTCTGCAGCTGCACGAATATCGTTTACGCCAGGAAAATTACGATTAGGCTCAATATAATCAGCTAAAAATATAACTTTATCCAATTTTGACATGCCCACTTTTCCAGTTGTATGAACACGTATTGCTTCTAATACTTGTCGATTAGTAATACCATAATGAGTATTCGCTAACACCATACCTGCTAAACCATGTAATAAAGCACCGCTATGTAACATATCAACATCACAGGCCAAATCTGCAACTAAATCTTGCATTTCCAATAATGGTAATTCTTTAGCACAGTCATGTAACATCGCTGCTAACCGAGCGTCTTCTACATTAGCCCCATATTTTTTAGCTAAATAAATCGCTGACTCTACAACACCTAAGGTGTGTATAAAACGCTTTTTACTTAATTTATTAGACAAGTCGGTTTCAATTTGATGTATATCCACCTTTAATTATTCCTTCCGATAAATATCATATTTTTCAATATATTGAACTACACATTTAGGTAACATATATCTGACCGTCAAGCCATGACGCAGTCGGTCTCGTAAATAAGTAGCAGATAATTTCATTTCTGGTACATTCATTAAATGGATTCTATTCTTAGCTTTTGGGACCCTAATAAACTCTAAATGTTGTATCAACAACCTGAGATCCATCAGGCCTCATAGCACCAATAAAATGACAATGCTCTAATAATTCATCAATAAATTTCCAATTAGGTAAAGTCTCGTATTGTATCTGTACCAGCAATAAAGTAAAAAAAGAAACAGAATCTCCATATATTTTTTTGAAATGATGAATAGTATCAATTGTATAGGAAGGCCCTTCACGACGCATTTCCACATCGGATATTTCAAAAATACGGGTTATCTGCTACCGCCGCAGCTGTCATGGCATAACGATGCTTAGCATCAATAACATCATTATGTTTATGAGGAGGTATTCTGGCAGGAACAAATATAACCTTTTCTAAATGAAAGCTTTTCCCTTGCTACCTCTGCAATCATTAGATGTCCTAAGTGGATAGGGATTAAAAGTTCCGCCTATAATACCAATCCGCCGTTTCTCTACCATATATAAGTCACACCCTTTATGACTATAATACAAATCAAGATAAATAATGCTAATGCTTTTTACATACGATACCCACTCATAACGACCTTTTTGGGGTCTGAATATAACGATAATAGGCTCGTATCAAATAATATAAACGCATCACGAACGAATTTGTCCTGTACCAAATACAAAAATATTTATAGGATGTTAATGCTTGTAATCCCATTGGTCCACGAGCATGGAGTTTTTTTGTGTACTAATGCCAATTTCAGCACCAAATCCAAATTCAAAACCATCTGTGAAACGTGTAGACGCGTTATGATATACAGTAGAACAATCGATAAGATTCATAAAAATGCTGAGCGGTTTTCATATTATCTGTTACAATCGCTTCAGAATGATGTGTCGTATATTGATTAATATGTGAAATAGCCTCATCCACAGATGATACAATAGCTATATTTAAATCAAAAATCATTATATTCTGTACTAAATGAGTGCTCATCAACAGCAATCCCCTTAACAATCTGTAATACATCTGGTGTACCGTGAATCGTTACATGATGGGTCTCTAATTTAGAGTCTAATGCCAACAGAAATTTCGTGAGCAATAGATTTATGAACCAATAGAGTCTCCATAGAATTACATACAGATGGACGTTGTACCTTTGCATTCACAGCAATATCAACAGCCATGTCAATGTTAGCTTCAGCATCAACATAGGTATGACAGACACCGCTTCCCGTCTCTATAACGGGTATCATACTATCACGTACAACCCGTTGTATTAATCCTGCACCGCCACGTGGAATCACTACATCTATATAACGGCGTTGTTGTAGCAATACACTTACAGCTTCACGATCTAATACTTCTACTAACTGGATAGCTGCTCTTGGTAAATCATTGGCTTCTAATACATCTTGCATAATGGATACGATGACGCGATTTGTACGGTATGCTTCCTTACCACCGCGTAGAATAGTGGCATTAGCGGTTTAAAGCATAAGGCGCCAGCATCAACAGTGACATTTGGACGCGCTTCAAAAATGATACCTATAACACCAAATGGTACGGCACGCTTTTCAATGTGAAGTCCGTTAGGCCTATTAATAGTTTCAAGTATGGTTCCTACCGGTGATGGTAATAGACTAACTTGACGAACACCTTCTGCCATTTGATTAATGCGCTCTTTAGATAGTAGTAATCTATCCAACATCGTATCAGGTACCACGCCTCGAGCCGAATCCATATCCATGTGATTGGCTGTTAAAATTTGTTCACTATGTTGAACTAACGCATCGGCTATAGCACATAATACCTCATTGATGCGTTTCTCTGGTAATTGCTGTAAAACAATAGATGCTGCTCGTGCAGATTCACCCATTTCTTTAAATATACTTTCATATGAATTCATACTGTACCTCATCAATGAATAATTACTAGATTATTTCTGTGAACAACCTCATCATATGTTGTATCAATTTCTAATACACGAGCTATATCTTGCGTATTGTGACCTCTAATCTTAAGTAAATCTGTAGAACTATAATTCACTAATCCTCTAGCGATTTCTTTTCCCTTAGCAATAATTGATACTGTATCACCAGGTTCAAAAGACCCATCCACTTCAATAATACCAGCTGGTAAAATACTAGCTCCATGATTTAATACGGCTTTCGTACATCCTTCATCTATAGTAATGCTTCCACTTAAGCGTTTCCCATAAGCTACCCAATGATGCTTTTGAGAAACACCTTGATCATTAGCAACAAATAATGTACCTATATTCTCACCTTTACATACTTTACGTAAAGAATTATCCGATTCACCACTGGCAATAATCATATGTATACCTGAATTAGTCGCCATATGGGCAGCCTTAATTTTTGTATACATACCACCAGTACCCATACTTGAACCTGCACCACCAGCGATTTCATAAGTTTCATCTGTAATTACAGAAACTTCGTGGATTAAAGTAGCTGTAGAATCCGTAGCTGGATTAGCCGTATATAAACCATCAATATCAGATAAAAATAATAAGCACATCGGCTTCTACAATCCCTGCTACAGTAGCCGATAATGTATCATTATCGCCTATTTTTGTATTCTTCAATAGCTACTACATCATTTTCATTAATGATTGGAATGACATGTAATTGTAATAACGCATGTAATGTATTTCGTAGGTTCAAATAGCTATGACGAGAAGTGCTATCCTCCTTCGTCAATAATATTTGAGCAACCGTTCTACCGTACTCTCGAAACATGCGTTCATACATATGAATGAGTACACCTTGTCCTACCGCTGCTGATGCTTGACGTAACACAAGATCTCTTGGTTTTTCTTTTAAAGCCCTAACGGCGCAAGGCCTGCACCCGTAGCCCCCGAGGAAACAAGAATAACCTCTTTCCCTTGGTTGGCAAGATCTGATAATTGACGGACTAAATGTTCTATCCGTTCTAAATTTAAATGACCATTTGGGTAACATAATGTACTGCTCCCCACTTTTACAACAATGCGTTTAGCATTCTTAATGGCATCTCTCATACAATCATCTCCTATAAGGGAAAAAAAGGTTATAACTATTATTTCGGTAATATAATTTTTTTGGTTCTTTTTTTAGCTTTATAAAGAACACCATTGAATCCAATAACTTGTACTAACTCAGCACCAAGCATATCTGCTAATTCTTGGAAAAATCGCTTTATCTTCTGGACTATTATTAAGCAATTTAACCTTGATTAATTCACGTGCCATCAGTGCTGCTCGTGCACTATCAATCACGCTATCCTCAAGACCATTTTTACCAATTTGCACAACAGCTGGCATAGTTGCAGCTAATGAGCGTAAATACCGTTTCTGTTTTCCTGTCATTATAACTCCTAGTCTCTGAATGTGAATCGTTGTTCACCAATAACAACTTCATCGCCTTCTTGACATCCTTTTTCACGTAATTTATTATCCAATTCCATAAAACGCCAAATACGTTGGAATCGACGTAAGGATTGATCATCGTCAAGATTGGTCATTGCCACAAGTCGTTCGATACGTTTACCCGTAATATAGAAAGCAGCATCATCACCACGTGTAATAACAAACTCCGTATCTGGTTTTGCTTCATACATAACGGTATCATCAGTGGCTTCAACCTCTGGCTCATAATTTTCTACATAATAATACGCTCGTTCCATTAGCTCAGGTAAACCTTCACCACTCAATGCATTGATTAAGAAATACTTCATAACCCTTTGTCTTCAAAAATAAGATTTTTGTATTTGGAATTGTTTCATCATCAAAGACAAGATCTATTTTTATTAAGTGCCACGATTTGTTTCTTATTAGCTAATTTCTCTGAGTATTTACGCAACTCATCATTAATAGCATCAAAATCTACTTTAGGGTCACGACCTTCCATGCCAGATACATCTAGAACGTGAATCAGAATATTCGTGCGTTCTACATGGCGCAAGAAATTATGACCAAGGCCTACACCTTCACTAGCCCCTTCAATAAGACCAGGAATATCAGCCAATACAAAGCTACGATCACCAGGGAGCGTTACAACACCCAATACAGGAGTTAATGTTGTAAAATGATAAGCCGCCACTTCTGGTTGTGCTTTAGATACTTTGCGTAGAATACTTGATTTACCAACGCTTGGATAGCCAAGCAAGCCAACATCAGCCAATACCTTTAGCTCTAGTTGTAACCAGCGTTCTTCCCCTGGTTCCCCCTTTTCAGCAAAGGTAGGTGCACGATTAGAGCTAGATAAAAATCTCGCATTACCGCGTCCACCGCGACCGCCTTTAGCGATGATAAAAGGTATCACCATCGTGAACTAAGTCACAGAACACCTTACCTGATTCTTCGTCCTTAACAACGGTGCCTAATGGAACAGGAATAATTAAATCTTCTGCACCGCGACCATGTTTATTGGCGCTTTCACCATTACCACCCTTTGGCGCTTTAAATTGGCGTTTATAACGAAAAATCTACAAGAGTATTAATATTTTTTTATCTGCTTTTTAAAATAACATCTGCCCCTTGGCCACCATCGCCACCGCTTGGTCCGCCATTAGGAACATATTTCTCTCGACGGAAACTAGACATACCGTCTCCGCCATCACCCGCTTTTTACAAATACACGAGCGCGATCTATAAACATAATTACATCCTTTTCTGCAAAAACTATTTTAATAGTTCTATTGCCTTTTGAATTTGAATATCTGACATATCACTAGATGGGGTAGTTCCCTTTGGTAATTCTAGAACTACATCTGGTTGAATACCAGTTCCATCAATAACACGATCATTAGGAGTATGGTATTTAGCTATAGTCACTTTAATACCTTCATCCTCTAGATTTGGATATACACTTTGAACAGTGCCTTTACCATAACTATTAGTGCCAACAATGGTACCTAATTTTCTATCTTGAATAGCGCCAGCAATGATTTCAGATGCACTAGCAGAACCTTTATTAATGAGAACTACCATAGGTAATGCAGGATTTTTTCCATCAGATACATATTTTTTGGTTTTTCCATCTCGTGTTGTGAAAGATACTAATGTACCTTCTGGCATAATAATGCTAGCAATATCTTGCGCACTATTAAGTAATCCACCAGGATTATCGCGTAAGTCTAGAACTAATGAAGTCATTCCTTCGGATAGAAGCTGCTCATATTGTGTTTTAAAATCACCCGCTGTATGCTCAGCGAATTGACTGATGCGAATATATCCAATGTGGTCTGATAACATCTTACTTTTTACTGTAGGTAATACGATTTCTTCTCTTGTAACGTTAAACGTTAATAATTGATTATCCCGTTCAACCACAATCGTTACATCGCTACCAGCTTCACCACGTATTTTTGAAGCTGCATCTTCAATCGTCATAGAATTAGTATCTACACCATCGATGGATACGATGTGATCACCGCTTTTGATGCCAGCTTTATAAGCCGGCATATCATCAATCACGGATACTGCTTCTAACCCTTTTGAACCATGTCCAAGAACCATGCCCACACCTGCATAGGTGCCAGAGGTATGCTCTTTCATAGATTCAAAGTCATCCTTGTCTAAATAGACACTATGAGGTTCTCCTAAGGAAGCCACTAAACCTTTCAACATACCATCAAACAATGTGGCTTTACTTACAGGTGTCATAAATTTCTGAGTCGCTATGTAATAGGTTACGACAAATCGTGGTAAACCCATAGCTGATCCAGAAATATACCAAAATACGAGCCACAACATAATGATGGACGCAAATATATATTTAATTAAGGCTAAACCAATTCTTTTAAAATTATTATTCATTCTATAAATAACCCATAGGATCTACTGGATCCCCGTTTACACGAACTTCAAAGTGAACATGAGGTCCTGTACTATTGCCAGTACTGCCGGCATAAGAAATAACTTGGCCCTTCGCAACGGATTGACCTTCATCTACAGCGAGCTCAGAGTTATGACCATATAGTGTAGAAAGTCCATTACCATGATCGATAACAACAGCATAACCATAGCCGCCCATCCATCCAGACCAAACTACGACGCCACCATCAGCAGCATGAACAGGTGTACCTTCATCAACGCCAATATCAATACCGGAGTGATAAATTGTAGTTCCCCAAATTGGATGAACACGATAGCCATAAGGGGAAGTGATTTCACCACTAACAGGCCAGCCAAGTTGTCCTGTACCTTGTACCCAATTATCTGATGCACCTTGCCCACCAGAGGATTGAGCCGCGGCCGCAGCCGCTGCAGCAGCTGCGGCACGTGCAGCTTGTCGTTCTTTCAACATAGCACTTACTTGGGCTGAGGAAGCATTAAGTTCTTCAATTGCTTGCATTGCAGTTGCTCTATCATTTTTGTGCTTTTTGAAGAACTACATTGCGTTCTGCTTTTTTTCTGTTCAATTTCAGCCTGTTTAGCAAGTGCAGCTTTTTTTCTAATTCAACCAACTTAGCACGATCTGCTTCGAGTTTTTTTGTTTATGAGCTTCAATGTCAGCACGCTCTTTTTTTAATTTCGTTAATCAAGGTGATATCAGAATCGATAATTCGTTTTTAAAAACCTCTAATCGATTAGCGAAATCACTAAAATCTTTAGACCCAATAACTACATCAAGATAACTAAGTCGTCCATTGATATAAATATCACGAACTCGTTTATAAAAATACGGATTCTCGACCTTCTAATCGTTTTTTTGAGCTTCCGCCAATTGACGTTCATTAAGTGTAATATCATTTTCTACAGCTACACGCTGCTCTTTAATCGTACCTAACTCAGCAGTCGCTTGACGAAGTTGTTCTTCAATTTGTCGCAACTGTTCAGAAACGCTTCCAATCACAGTTTCCGCATCTGCTTTTGCAGCATTTTGCTGGTTAACTTGTTGTTGAATCGAATCTAATTGATTTGTTAAATCTTCATCTTCAGCCATAATATAGGCTGGTGTCCCGCATAATACCACTCCCGAAAGAAGGGCTGCTACGAGACGAGTTTTTAAAATGTATACTGTCTCATAATCCCTCTACTATACTTTCATATATTGTTTCAATGAAATGGTACTGCCAATAATGCCTACGATAATCCCACCGCCAATTAAGCATGCTACTAATTGATAGAAGAATGGGAACATAGGAACTAATGGGAAGAATGCAAGTGAATCGGATACTTCTATGGTAATAAAATGATAGAACTCACCCACGCATAATACGGCAATAATGGACCCAATAAAGCCTAACAACATGCCTTCGATAACAAATGGCCAACGAATAAAGCCATTAGTAGCACCTACATATTTCATAATCGCAATCTCTTTGCGACGAGCAAATACAGTTAAACGAATAGTGTTAGAAATAATAAACAATGTAGCTGCTGCTAAGAAACCGATGAGTACGATACCACCAATACGGATAATTTGTGTAATTCGGAACAATTCCTCAATGATGTCTTGACCATAATGTGTACTTTCTACGCCTTGGAATGTAGTTACTAATTTAGCTGTAGATTTAACATCTTCAGGATTTTCAAAGGTAAGAACATAAGAGTTTGGCAATGGATTTACACCACCTAAGGCATTCACCAATTGTTGTTGATCCCCTAAGCGCTCCTTAAATTCTTTCATAGCTTGTTCTTTATTAACAAATTCTAAGTGTTTTAGATTTGGAATTGCTTTCACTTGCTTACCAACAGCCATAATTTGCTCTGTAGTAAGACCATCTTTCAAATACACACTTAACTGCACTTGATTCTCTAAGCTCGATGCCATGTTATTAAGATTGATAACGCCACAGAGAAATACACCAAGCATAAATAAAGATAATGCTACAGTGGAAATAGACGCTAATGTCATAAGGCCATTGCGTTTCATGGACTTTAAGGCTTCCTTAAAGAAATATTTCATTGTTCTAGGCTTCATTAAATTCTGCACCCCTCATATTATCACTAAGAACACGACCATCTTTTAATTCGATAACTCGCTTATTTAAATAGGTAACAATATCCATATTATGGGTAACCATAATTACAGTAGTGCCAAAATTATTGATATGCTTGAACAAATCTACAATGTCTTTACTCGTATTCGGATCAAGATTGCCAGTTGGTTCATCTGCAATTAATACAGATGGACGATTGACGATAGCCCGTGCAATCGCTACACGTTGCTGTTCACCACCAGATAAATCCTCTGGTAAATCATTCGCCTTATCAGATAAGCCAACTAATTCAAGAACGTGAGCTACCTTCTCTTTAATTACCTTAGGTTTCTCCTCGATAACCTCTAAAGCAAAAGCAATATTTTCAGCTACGCTTTTGTTAGGTAATAATCGGAAATCTTGAAATACTACGCCTAATTTACGTCGCAATTTTGGTATTTTACTACGTTTCAATTTTGTAACATCAAATTCATCGACTATAACAAATCCAGAATCTGGTGTAACTTCATGAGTTAATAATTTAAACAACGTAGATTTACCAGCCCCACTATGACCACAAATCAATACAAACTCACCATCATTAATGGTGATGCACACATTATCAAGTGCAGTAGATCCGTTTTCATATACTTTACTAACATTCTTAAATTCTATCATTGGTTCCCCTTTTATTTACGTGTCACCACTTTTTTAACTGCTTTTACAATATCTTCAGCTGTTAACCCATATTTCGCCATCAATTCTTTTGGTGTACCACTCTCCCCAAATGTATCTTGAACACCAACGAATTCCATAGGAACAGGTTTATGTGCCACAACAACTTCAGATACAGCAGAACCTAAACCGCCTAAAATATTATGTTCTTCAGCAGTCACAATAGCACCTGTTTCTTCAGCGGCTTTAATGATGGCATTAGCATCGATAGGTTTAATGGATGCCATATTAATAACGCGAGCAGAAATTTGTTCACCTTCTAGTTGTTTAGCTGCTTCAACTGCAGGGCCTACTAAAGCACCACAAGCGATAATTGTCACATCAGAACCATCTTTTAATTGATTGGATTTACCAGGTGTGAAAGTATATCCTTCTGCTGTTACATCATCAACACCAGCACGACCGAGACGTACATAAACTGGACCATTATAATCAGCAGCCCATTGAATGACAGATTCTGTTTCTTTTTTTCATCTGCTGGCACAATAACAGTCATGTTTGGTAAAACACGCATACATGCGATATCTTCTAAACTTTGATGAGTTGCACCATCTTCACCTACAGTAATACCTGCATGTGTAGCACATACTTTCACATTAAGTTTTGGATAGCATACAGCATTACGGATTTGTTCAAATGCACGACCAGTTGCAAACATAGCAAAGGAAGATACAAATGGAATCTTACCTGCTGCAGCTAAACCGGCACCTACAGAGATTAGATTTTGTTCAGCAATACCTACATTAAAGAAACGTTCTGGACACTCCTTCTTAAATGTATCAGTCTTAGTAGATTTTGATAAATCAGCATCAAGAACAATAATATTAGAATTTTCTTTACCAATTTTTGCTAGCGCATTACCGTACGCTTCACGTGTTGCTTTACCCATTATTGTACCCCCATGATTTCATTTACGAATGCCACACCTTGTTCTTCACTAGGTGCCTTACCATGCCAACCAGCTTGACCTTCCATTTCTGCAACACCTTTACCTTTTTACAGTATGCATTACGATACATGTAGGGCCATCTGTGAAAGCTTTCGCCTCTTCAATGGCTTGATGTAATTCGTCAATATCGTGACCATTTACTTCAATAACATTCCATTTGAAAGCTTTAAATTTATCTGGAATTGGCAATGGGGACATAACTTTTTCAATATCACCATCAATTTGTAGGCCATTATAATCTACAAAGGCAGTCAAATTATTTAATTTATAGTGGCCTGCAAACATAGCAGCTTCCCATACTTGACCTTCTTCAAGTTCTCCATCACCGAGAATAGAATATACACGATAATCAGCATTATCGATTTTACCTGCTAAAGCCATACCACAAGCTGCAGAAATCCCTTGGCCCAAAGAACCTGTAGACATATCTACACCAGGTGTATGCTTCATGTCAGGATGACCTTGAAGGAAATGATTAATTTTACGCAAATTGATTAATTCAGATTTAGGAAAAATATCCCTTTTTCAGCAAGTGTCGCATACAATGCTGGCGCTGCATGACCTTTTGATAACACAAAACGGTCACGATCTTGCTTTTTAGGATTACTTGGGTCTACATTCATTTCTACAAAAATATAACAGAGACATTACATCAGCAATGGATAAAGAGCCACCTGGATGTCCAGATTTAGCTGCTGTAACAGACTGTACGATGCTTACGCGAATCGCTTTTTGCTTTCTCTTGTACTAATTGTTTTTTTGATCTTGACTCAATGTAGCCATAAAGACCTCACTTTCTGGATAATCTCCAATTTATATTTAATACTCTTCTAAAAGTGAAATAGCAAATTCCGCATTGCGTTTCGATACCTTACGCAATGTTTGAATGCGATTGAATGAATGTTGATAAGATTCTGTAGATTGTAAAAGTTCTACACATCGATCATATAGAACATTAGAATCTAATTCTGTCATAGTACCAATTGGTTCTTGTTCAATCATATGTAAAAAAACTTGTAATTTTTAGGGTCATAGGAAATACCAATAACTGGTTTTTCCCATTAAGGAACTAAATACAAGTGCATGTAGGCGTATGCCAATCATTAGATCTACATTGCCAGATAAGGATAGTTGTTCTTCTGTGGTAAAAGGTCCTTCTAATACGATTGGTTTTACCTTCATTAATGAAGCTATAATCTTTGCTTCTTTCGTATCATCAGGATGAGACATAGGTATGAATACTATTTCAGCATCTTGCTCTAAACTTAACCGGCTCAATACATCTGCTAAACTCTGTCTATACGCTGTATCATCCTTCCAACTACGCACAGCAATGCCGATGCGTTTCCTACCACTTTCAATAGGAGCACAATTATATTTGGTTAAAATATTAGCACCGATACTAGGATTGGCCTTATGCATAGCTAATACAGCATCCGCTGTAACCTCAACATCGTAAATTCCTAGCGCATTCAACTCATCTTTCGAAATGGAATCACGAACTGTAATTCCATCTACATATTTCAACATAAATTTAACAGCTCGTTTTGTAGATTTACGATATAAAGGACCAATACCTTGAGAGTACAGCATAACAGGTTTTCCGAGTAATTTTGCAAGCCCCATAATACTTAGATAATAATAGGTATTCCGAATACTTGTAGCATCCTGTAATAAACTACCTCCACCGCTAATCACTAAATCAGCATTACGTATGGCATTCAAAATACCAAAGGCAGCAAATGTTCCAACAGCCTTAATATTATGTTTTCTACTAGTCTCTTGAGGATTGCCGGAGATAACCGTAATATGTGCATCGTCTTCTACATCACGAATAGCGTCGATAATGGCGCAAAGCATAGCTTCATCACCAGCATTACCAAAGCCATAGTAACCGGAAATAACGATATTACTCATGACTGTCCTCCCGATGCATAGCCCATTGCGAGATGTAAATAAGGAAACGAACTGCAAGAATAAGAACAATACCTATAGCACAACCGAGCAACAAGCCATCATACCCACGCATAATAGACATGAAGACTGGTGTTCTAATATGACAGAAAGTTTCAACCATAGACGCTACGCCGATAACGCCAGCTATAGTTAATACAAAGTGAATAACCATAGGCCATTTACGTAGGAATGCAAATGTTGCGAGCATCAACAATGGATGACCAATCATAAATTCCTTTTCTCTTGGTCTAGCATATAGTGTATTCTCTAGGAATCTACGCAATACGAGTTCAAATGTTGGAACAGGCACACCTGCCGTATGACCACTACGGCCTACAAATACCCAAGCCGCAGCACCTATAGCAGCAAACACAAAGAACACATACATTTTTACATCTGTAGTTAGAAATTCTTTAATGAATTGCTTAGCTTCTGTACCAGAGTTGATCATGCGACCTTTCCATAATGGAAAGCGTTGTAGATATGCAATCATAACAAGGATGATTGGTAATACGAAGGTAAGTTTTACACCTCTAAAGATTTCAAATTCCATAAAGAATTTTGTATTACCTAATAATGCCGCAATATACATGCCACCAATAGCAGCAAATAATGTTGCTATTACGAGATAGAGTAATGCGAGTAGCGTAGATTTCCACGCACCTATAGGACGTGTACCATCTGATCTGCGCCATTCTTCCATAAGAATCACCAAGGCTCCAACAGGTGCCATAATAGCTGCAGATAAAGCCCAAATTTGAACTAATAATGTACCGCTAGTTACAATAAATCCAACAATGGATAGTAATGATAGTGCAAAAAAATAGAACTAATTGTTTGTGTTGTGACATAGCTATAAACATTTGTCCCACATACACAAATAACGCCATACTACCAATCATTGTTAGAACAACTAATAAAGGATTAGGTGTATAGGCAGGATAAATATCTGCTGGCCCAAATTCATAGCCCTTAGCACTCAATTTATCTGTTGCACTATGTACATAGTTAATCGTTGTTTGTAACACAGTTTCATTATTTTGCCCTACTTCATACATAGGAATAAATTAAATCGAATGTTGCGCTCAATATCGCTAATATAGAATCGTTGAGCCGCTTCTTCCGGAGTAATCTTCTTTAACTCATCTTTAGAAATTGTGTAAACACGACCTACACTGTAATTCTTCTTAGCCGCCATATCTAAGAATCCTAACTGAGGCTCATATTGCAACTGATTAACAGCTTCAATACCAACCAATGGAATATGAAGATTATTCATAGCCTCTAAGGTTTCATCAATATGATCTGGTGCACCTAATGCCTCTTTACCAGCAAATATAATACCTGTTACATGAGGAACCCCATCTAGACGATTAAATACATATTTAATATCATCAGATGTAACATTGCGATAATTAGTAGGTCGAACAATTACATTAAATCCGCGATTGGCCACTTCCATGGCTTGAATCTTAGAGATGCCTAAGTTCATCTTCGCATAGCTATCTGAAGTAGCACCTTGTAATTCTAGAACGGGTCCTATACTAGTATTAAGTTCTTTAACCTTTTCTTTACTAATACGATGATATAGGTCTTCGCGAATTTCTTTATAATAGCCTTCTTTACCAGGAATAAGTGCAACATAAGTAGCGCCTGGTTTAATAGAACCACCATTGATACGAACATCGGACATATCTTGTGATGAAAGTAATTTAATTTCACCAGCGTCATTTGCCTTTTCTAATGTTCTATCATAAATGGCAAATGCCGTTATTCCCGCCTCTTTCAGTGCATCAAAAGCATCTTTTTGACTACGTTTTTCAAAGGCATTAGCTCGAAGTACAGCATCATAATCTACTATATTCTCAATATGATTTTGTGCCTTTTCAATTGTATTGCGCTCCATTACTAAATAGAGTGCTGAAATAAGTCCTACTATGATACATAGTATAAGAACTAATGAGTGCTTAGTTTTCTTAACAGTATGCACGATATTTCCTTTCTAATTGAGTACAGGTTTAATCTTAATATGAATTTCTCCATTTTCAACGTTAACAGACTCAGCTTTAACCGGAACTGGGAAATTATTAAAATCATAGATAGCAATAGGATGCAATTGTTGTGATGTAATACCTGCAATAGTCAATCCACTAACTGTAAATCGACTAGGAGCAAATGATAAAACATTATCTTTCAACTGCAAGGCGCCTTCCAAACTAGCTGTTCCTTTCAAAGACCCCATAATGTTAACAGTCCCAGTTAATGCTATACGGTCATTATTAATTACTACATTAGCATCCTGTAGACCTTCTGTATTCTGAATCAGGAATTTCTTTAAATCATCCTCTAACACAATACCTTCTACATAGGATGGACCAAGACTTAGGACCTCAACCTCATGAGATGCAATGAGAGAAATAGGATTAATAACAATATTATTTGCCTCATAATGAAGACTAGAAAAATTCAACTTTCCTAATTGAACATTTTCCAATGTTCCTGCCGCGTGATCTGCTTGTCCGTAAACCAGTTTAAAGGCGGGTGTAGATTCAATAACAACAGTTTGGCTGGAAGGTTTAAGTGATTGATTTAACTCATCTTCTACAATAGATTCCATATATTTTGGAACTACAAATTGAGCACCCACCACACATACAATGATAAGCAAGACGATGAATATTAAAAATTTTTTCATTATAGCACCTATACTGTTAAATTAGCTTCTTTCTTTAAATAGCCTTCTATGAATTGATCGATATTGCCATCCATAACAGCCTGTACATTACCAGTTTCAACCGATGTACGATGATCCTTTACCATGTTATAAGGATGGAATACATAGGATCTAATTTGGCTTCCCCATTCAATAGCTTGGTATGTCCCACCAATTTGTTCTTTTAATTCAGCCTGCTTTTCAAGTTCTAATTCAAATAATTTTGCACGTAATAAACGAAGAGCTTGTTCTCTATTTTGCATTTGAGAACGCTGAGATTGACATTGAACTACAATGCCTGTTGGTTTATGCGTCATACGAACAGCAGAATCCGTTTTATTAATATGCTGCCCACCGGCACCACTTGCACGATATGTATCAACTTGGACATCTTTCATATCGATATTGATTTCCACAGTATCATCAATTTCTGGCATTACGTCAACAGCTGCAAATGAAGTATGACGACGTGCTGCAGCATCAAATGGCGATATACGAACGAGACGGTGAACACCTTTTTCAGATTTTAAATAGCCAAAGGCATTTTCGCCTTTAATAAGAAATGTTGCACTTTTGATTCCCGCTTCATCGCCAGGTTGTTCATCCATAAGTTCCACGGAAAACCCTGTCTTTTCTGCCCAACGCAAATACATTCGAATCAGCATAGAACACCAATCTTGTGCTTCTGTACCACCTGCACCAGCATGGAATGTAAGAATAGCATTATTCTGATCATATTCTCCGCCGAGCAAAAGCAATACCTCTTGTTTTTCAACAGCCTCTTGAATGCCATTTACGAATTGTTTGATTTCCCCCTCCATAGAGGTATCTTCTTCTTCAATTGCCATATCCAACATGACACTAGCATCTTCGATATCAGACACTAACTGCTTATACCCCTCTACAGAGTTTTTTAATTGTGTTGCCTCTTGAGAAATCTCACGAGCCTTATCAGGATTATCCCAAAATGTAGGATCACTCATCTGTACATCAAGTGTGAAGATTCGTTCTTCTTTCTGAGCTATGTTAAAGTGAATCCCTCATTCCATAAATTCGCTCTTCTAAACCAGAGATGATTGGTTTTAAATCCTCTAACAATTTATGTTCACCACCTTTATAGAATTACTACATGTACATAGTAACGATTTACTGTATTTTTAAAATGAAAAATGGCCGTTGCCCAGAAGGTGTTTTCCCATTGAGCAACGTGCCATTCACAAATGTTAATCTATGTTTTGTGGCTCCAACACATCTTCATGATGGGGTTGTGCACCTTCTAAGTGATCAACTGGTTCTTCAATTTCTTGAATCAATTGTGCACGAATTTTGTACAATGCCATGATTGTTTCATCTTGAATAGATTCAATCATGTGCTGGAACATATCATAGGCCTCAAATTTATATTCAACCAAAGGATTTTTTTGGCCATATGCACGAAGGCCAATACCTTCACGAAGCATATCCATATTATCCAAATGTTCCATCCATTTACTATCGACAACACGTAGCATAATCGCTTTTTTTCAAGTTGGCCAAACATCGCTTCACCCTAAAAAGATCAACACGATCTTGATATTCGCTATGTGCGATTTCGTGTAAACGTTCATCCAATTCTTGACGTGTATATTCTTCCATTTCTTCTGCAGACATAAGTTCAGAAGTCAAGAAGTATTGACTCAAGTGTTTATGTAAACCTTCGTAATCCCACTCTTCAGGATACAATTTTTCATCAGCATATGTATCAACAGCTTCAGTTACAAGCTTTGTCAATCATTTCATTAATGGTATCTCTTAAAGATTCATTTCCTAATATACGACGGCGTTGCTCATATAACACTTCACGTTGTTGATTCATAACATCGTCATATTCCAAGATATATTTACGAATATTGTAGTTATGATCTTCAACTTTCTTTTTGAGCACGTTCGATAGATTTTTGTGATTAAGGAATGTTCAATTGGTTCATCTTCTTCCATTCCTAGTTTATCCATGATGCCAGAAATATTATCAGCACCAAAGATACGCATCAAGTCGTCTTCCAAAGATAGGAAGAATTGTGAAGAACCTGGATCACCTTGACGGCCGGCACGACCGCGTAATTGGTTATCAATACGACGGCTTTCATGACGTTCAGTACCTAAGATAGCTAAACCACCAAGTTCAGGCACACCTTCACCTAATGTAATATCAGTACCACGACCAGCCATGTTTGTGGCGATTGTAACCATACCCATTTGACCAGCATTGGCAACAATTTCCGCTTCTTGTTCATGATGTTTAGCGTTCAATACCTTATGTGGTACACCAGCGCGCAATAACATATCTGAAAGTTCTTCAGATTGAGTGATAGATGTAGTACCAATCAAAAATAGGTTGACCCGTTTGGTGACGTTCTACAGCATTGCGTACAACAGCACGATATTTTTGCTGCTTTTAGATTTAAAGATAAGGTCAGGTAAATCCACACGAATCAAAGGACGATTTGGAGGAATAGGAATTACTTCCAAGCCATAAATATCATTAAATTCCTTTTCTTCCGTCTTAGCAGTACCAGTCATACCAGACAATTTTTCATACATACGGAAATAGTTTTGGAACGTAATAGATGCTAATGTTTGGCTTTCACGTTCAACTTTAAGACCTTCTTTTGCTTCAATAGCTTGGTGCAAACCATCAGAATAACGACGGCCAAACATCAAACGACCTGTAAACTCATCGACAATAACAACTTCACCATCTTTTACTACATAGTCTGTATCGCGATGCATCATAGCATAAGCGCGTAAAGAGGCACCTAGTAAATGGTTGAGTTCAATATTATCAGCATCATATAAATTTTCGATGCCTAACATTTTTTCAACTTTTGTAATACCAGAATCTGTCGGTGCAATTGTCTTTTGTTTTTCATCGATTGTATAGTCTTCATCTTTTACAAGATGTGGTACAACTTGCGCCAATTTATAATAGTTGTCAGTAGAGCGACTACCAGGGCCAGAAATGATGAGCGGAGTTCTCGCTTCATCGATCAAAATAGAGTCAACTTCATCGACGATGGCATAGTTTAATGGACGTTGTACCATTTGAGATACATCGGATACCATGTTATCACGAAGATAATCGAAACCAAATTCATTGTTAGTACCATATGTTACATCTGCAGCATATGCTTCTTTACGTTGATTATAATCGAGATTTGCAACAATTAAACCAGTAGAAAGGCCTAGAAAATTATACAAACGACCCATTTGCTCACTATCACGTGTAGCCAAGTAATCATTGACAGTAACAACATGAACACCTTTACCGGATAAAGCATTAAGATATACAGCTAAGGTAGCAACTAAGGTCTTACCTTCACCAGTACGCATTTCTGCAATATTACCTCTATGCAAGCAAATACCACCTAGCATTTGTACATCAAAATGACGCATACCAAGTACACGTTTAGATGCTTCACGACATACGGCAAAAGCTTCTGGTAAAATATCGTCTAACGTTTCTCCCTTTTGTAAGCGACGTTTAAACTCATCAGTTTTAGCAACGAGATTAGCATCACTTAATTTTACATAATTAGGTTCTAGTTCATTAATATGATCTACAATTTTGCGCATTTTTTTAACTTCTTTTGCGCTATTATTTCCTATAAGACTTTGTAAAAAGCCGAACAAACAAATCACTCCTCTTCGGGATATCTTACATTATTATATCTAATTCATTATAACGAAAAAGCCTTGAATAGTCAAAGAATTCAAGGCTTTTCTATAGATATACAACTAGAAATATAAAATGGATACCATTTCTGGTATCCATTCTATATTTCACTCGATTAAATCAACGTAGAAAGATAATTGATTAAATAATCGATCATATTATTTTAATTCTGGTTCAATCAAACCATAGAAACCATCATGTCTGCGGTATACTACATTCATTGTTTCTGTTTCCGCATTGAAGAACATGAAGAAATCATGTCCAATCAAGTTCATTTGCAAGATAGCTTCTTCTACATCCATAGGACGAACAGCAAAATGTTTACGTTTTACTACTTCAATTTTTTCTTCTTCTACAGGTGTATCAAGAGGTGCTACATCTGGATGGAAAGCTTCTTGACGTTTAAAACGTTTTGCCAAACGAGTTTTATGTTTATGAATTTGGCGAACGATTTTATCTACTACTAAATCGATTGCTGCATACATATCATCATTTGTTTCTACGCCACGAAGTACAATTTTATCAACGAAACATGTAATTTCAATTGTTGCTTTATCACGCACTACAGATAGTACTGCTTGTGCATCTAACTCATCATCAAAGTAACGGGTCAACTTACTCAATCTTTTTTCTACATACTCACGAAGAGCCGCTGTTACTTCAATGTTTTTACCTCTGATTGCTACTTTCATATGTCAACACCCTTTCTAAAAATCAACGACCAGTTGTTAGAATGTTCTTATTACTCTATTTCTGGTGTCTTAATTAGTATTTCTACATCTACATATAAAACTCCTCTTTTTTGATAAAAATTTTTATATTTTTTTGTAGAAATATGTATTGTACACTATTAAATGTGCAAAAAAATCCCAACAAATAAGATGTTGGGATTTTTTTAATTTAGTTTTTTTATGTAATATTTGGTATATGTTTACGCTTTTTACAACATTTGCTGCTTGTGGACCACGATTGCCATCAACAATGTCAAATGTTACATTTTTGACCTTCAGATAAGGATTTAAAACCTTCGTCTTGAATAGCAGAGAAATGAACGAATACATCGCTACCATCTTCTCTTTCAATAAATCCATAACCTTTTTTTCTGCACTAAACCATTTTTACTTTTACCTAACATGGATAATATCCTCCTATAAAATATATATTGTCTTACTGTCGTGCTCTATATCTGTATAATAACATAGCGTGTATAAAATATCAAATTAGAACGCTCGTATTTCATTTTAAATTATTATGCAGATTCAACTCTAAGAAATAAATAAATTTAATTCTTAATTCCTTTTAATTATTGGTTTTTACTCTATATATTCTATAGTATAAAGACTCATATTTATTTCATTATAACTAAAATATATGAGTATTATAAATATTTTTTTGTACTGTACAAATGCATAAACTGTATATTTATCACAAATATTTATATCTAATATCTATTTATATGAATTAACAGATTTAGAAAAAAATCACTTAATTACAGTATTTCCTAAAGTAAATATATATAATTTATCAAAATTTGTTATAAGATAACGGGTAACAAAAAACACTCATAATTATAAACTACGTAATTATGAGTGCTGTTTCGAAGAATCTATAAAATTTTAGACAAGAACAATTTTGTTCTATCACTAGAAGGTGCATCAAATACTTGTGCTGGTGTGCCATCTTCTAGGATTTGACCACCATCGACAAATAACACTCTATCCGCAACCTCTTTAGCGAAGCCCATTTCATGTGTAACGATAACCATCGTCATACCTTCATCAGCCAAAGATTTCATTACATCCAATACTTCGCGTACCATTTCTGGATCAAGTGCCGATGTAGGTTCATCAAATAACATTACCTTCGGTTTCATAGCTAATGCACGTGCAATAGCAACACGTTGCTTTTGACCACCGGATAGTGAGTCCGGATACATTTGAGCTTTATCAGCTAATCCAACACGTTCCAATAGTTTCATAGCAATGTCTTGTGCTTCTTTCTTATCCGTTTTTCTTACATTTACGGGAGCCAATATCAAATTATCCAATACGGTCATATGTGGGAATAGATTAAAGTTTTGGAATACCATGCCCACTTCTGTGCGTACAGCATTCAATTTATTCTTATCGGATAAATCCATGCCATCCACAATTACATGACCACTGGTAGGTTCCTCTAGATAATTCATCGTCCGCAAAACTGTACTTTTACCAGATCCTGAAGGACCGATGATTACGACAACTTCACCTTTATCAATTTGTAGATTGATGCCCTTTAATACTTCATTTTTACCAAATGATTTTCGCACATCTTTTAATTCTATCATTTTACGTTATATTTCCTTTCAAGGTAAGCAACCAATCGAGAAATCGGTATTGTCATACATAGATAGATAATGGCAACCGTTCCCCAAATTTCAGTAGCCGCATAGGTTTTAGCGATAATTAATTGACCACGACGCATCAATTCTTCAAAACCGATAACAGAAACTAAAGAAGAATCTTTTAGCATGGCAATAAATTCATTACCCAAAGGAGGGATTGATGCTTTAAACGCTTGCGGAATAATAATAAAGCGCATAGTTTGCCACCAAGACAAACCTAGTGAACGACCGGCTTCCATTTGCCCTTTATTTACAGATTGAATACCCGCACGGAATATTTCGGATACATAAGCACCAGAGTTGATACTACATGCTGCACAGGCTGCTATATAAGGATCGATTCGAGTGCCAATGATTTGAGGTAATGCAAAATAGATCATAAAGATTTGTACCAACATAGGGGTACCACGAATCACATCTACATAGCATTTAGCAATCAATCGAACAATTACGAAATTCGACATTCTAGCTAAGGAAACAATTAAACCGATAATGAAACCACAGCTTACAGCAACAGCTGTAATTTTTATGGTCATTAAAGCCCCATATAATAATAATGGTAAATTACTCGTTATGACATTCCAGTCCATTTACAACTCCCTAATTATTTAAAATCCAACACAACAGGCATATCTGCAGGTGCATCTACATTAAACCATTTTTTTATATAATGTATTAAATTCACCATCTGCTTTCATATCAGCAATAGCCTTTATTAATTTCCTCTTGTAAAGCTTTATTATCTTTATTCAAAGCCAAACCTAAGTACTCTTTTTGTATTTGGATATGGCAAGATTTGGATATGTTCATCAGGATGTTTTTGTGCTGTAATATTGAGCAACTGGTAAATCAATAACAGTAGCATCAACACCACCATTTTTGCAACTCTAACAACGCTTCATTACTATGATCGAATTCTTTTTACAGAAGTACCTTCGATCTTATGAGCTAAATCGGAACCAGTTGTCCCCATTTGAGCAGCAATTTTTTTATTCTTCAAATCGTCTAAGGAATGAATGCTATTAGAATCTTTATATACAATAGCTAATGCATTTTCATAGTATGGAGATGAGAATAATACCTTTTCACTACGCGCTTTGGTGATTGTCATACCAGAAGCTGCCACATCAATATCATGTGTATTTAATGCTGGAATCAACGCATCAAAGGCAACGTTTTTAAGCTCTACATCTTTGTTAATACGTTTGCCAATTGCACGAATCAAATCGATATCGAAAACCTGCATAATCTTGGGTTTTATCATCTTTAAATTCAAAAGGTACGAATGTAGCATTTGTGCCAACAATCAACTTTTTATTAGACGTTGTTGTAGAAGAAGATCCACAACCACCAACTAAAGATGCAGCCATAACAACCATCAAACTACCGAGAACTAATTTTTTTACTTTTTTATTAAACATCTTCTTAACCTCATATATAACTAAGTTTATTTATATAGTATATATACATGGAATAATTATGTCAATAATAATGTATATAATATTTTTTTAAAAATTCCATATTTTAATGATTTCTCTATTAATTTTTTTATACACAATATGTATTAATATACATTCTCTGTATACAAAATATAGCTTAACAAACGCAATATCTACAATTTTTCATTTATACATCTGTATAAATGAAAAAGCACATGAGAAAAAGCCTCATGTGCCCGTTATACGGCTGACCTGGTCTTTGCCCCCACACTCGCCTGCTGGAAGGTTCGCTCATAAGCCCCATAGCTCCCCCACTACTACTCCTCTCGGTTTCCCGGCAGGACTTACATCTAAGCCGCACCATGCTCACAGCCCTTTGGACTGCTTATGTGGATCGTTTTGCCTGCGACTGGCCTCGACTTACAACCACAGACCCGTATTTTTAATATTATAGATTATAAATTATATCTATGTCTATATCTTTATTATTTGCAGTTAATACAAACATATGTATTCATCAATATCACTGTTGTGAGAATAAAAAATGCAAGTCTTAATTTCAATGTATAGAAAATAGGAATAGGAATATAAAATAATTCTTCATTTTTCTATTATAATTCTTAAAACACGATTTTTACATCCCATTCTTAATGCATTCCTTTTTTGTCAACACTTTCTATTATGCTAAATATGAATACCTATTCAAAAACCAAACATTATACCGATACACAAAGCATAAAAATTGTTGTATAATACGAATACTGTTAAAGAAGAACGGACTATAAGTTGTACGATGTAAAATCCTTGGGGTTGGGACTTTACATATTTGTATAGTAGAGGGGTTTATTATGTTTATGTTATCATTGATGCAGCCGTCCGGGCTGTATGAACTGGAGAAAGATAGTTTAGAGGCCATTAGTGCTCAACTATTACAAATGATACAAATGAAAAGCTATCACTTGTATACACACTCTGTACAAGTCTCCAATTATGCAGTTAGTATTGCTGCAAAAATGGGATTGCCATTAAATGAAATTGAACAAATCCGTCATGCTGCACTATTACATGATGTAGGTCTTTTGATGATTCCTAATGCGATGATTCAAAAAGCACCATACTTGAACAAGCAAGAAATGTCAAAGTATAAACAACATGCTGCTAGTGGTGCTAATATGATTGAAAACTATCCATGTTGTCAACAAATCCTATCATATATTCGTTACCATCATGAAAAATGGGACGGTTCCGGATATCCAAAACATTTACGTGGCGCCAACATTCCACTTGGGGCACGTATCATTGCTGTTGCGGATTACTATGATTCCACTGTGAATCCATCCACTGAATTTTGGGCAAAAACAAAAGCTAAAGCAAAAGAAGAATTGTTTAGCGCATCTGGTTCCCTCTTTGATCCAGATGTTGTAAAAGCATTTATCGATGTACTAGGTTAAACAACATAATTAAGGCTGTAATAGAACAAAAATCTATTACAGCCTTTTATTTTTAAAAACTACCACTAGCTAATGTCAATGCTTCAATATATTGAGGATGATATGCTCTTAGTATTCGTGCAGCTGACTCTAAGGTAGCTCCTGTCGTAAATATATCATCAACTAATAAAATCCGCTTATCATATAACAACGAGGAATCGCAAGTTTCCTTCCACATAAATGCCTTATCGATTGTGCTATGACGTTCACTACCAGATAAGCTCCACATTTCTTTATGGGTATCCATTTTATATAAACAATCAAACCATTTATAACAGACCTCTTTTTCAGTATTATATTCCATAACTCCATTTACACTGTCATCGCTGATTCTACCATCAATACGATTAGAATTTGAAAATGAGAACACCCAATCATAAAAAAATAGATCTACCTGATTATATCCTCTAACTTTCTTTTTTTCTGCACTTGATGGTATAGGAATCACATAATGAGGCCTATAATCGTGCATCCTCAAGTTGTACGATGCTAAAAAAGGAGCAGCCCCTTTGGACTGCTCCTTTTTTTCGTTAAATTTAACGTCATATATCATGGATTTAATACCACCTCGATAGTCAGCTAGAATCCAAGCAGAATCTAGCGAGGACAGTAATTTAGATGGCACTTGTCTTACATGTAGAACTTCTTCAATACAAGCATCACACTAATCCCCTTGTTGTTGTACATGGGTACCACAATGAGGACAAACAGGAGGAAATAAAAAATCAAATAGATTCATTATCCATCACATCTTCCTTGTAAACGTTCTTTAAATAATGTATATCGCTCTTCACCATTAACCGTTTTAACAGCACGCTCTACAGAACTCTTTGTACCGATCATGATAACCTTTTCGCTTGGCTCTTGTCACGGCAGTATAGAGTAAGTTCCGTTGTAACATACCACCGTACATAGGAACAAATGGTATAATAACAACACCATATTCACTGCCTTGACTTTTTATGAACTGTTATAGCATAAGCAGGCATAATCATATGCGCTTCATCAATAGATAGGCGAACCTCTTTATGAATAAAGCGAATGCAGATATCAGATTTAGTAATGGCATAAATAACGCCGATTTCACCATTAAAAACTTCTAATTCATAATTGTTAAGAACTTGAATTACCTTATCACCAACGCGGAATGTAATTCCATTAACACGCACCTCTCCTTTATAACTATCTGGAGGATTTACGGATTGCTGCACATATTGAGATATACTTGTACTGCCAGCCTTACCTCTACGCATAGGCGAAATGATTTGAATATCAAGTTCATCATCGACAAATTCTTTTTCCCGTTTATACACATCAACGATGGCTTTCATCATATCACCAAGAGAGTTAACGGAAATGAAAGTGAATTCATCACTAGTCGTATCAAGATTTGGCATTTCACCACGGTTAATAGCATACGCACTATCGACGATACTATTACCAGAACTTTGACGATAAATATGTTGTAATCGCGTATACGGAACCATATCACTATCAAGTAAATCTTTCAATACGAATCCAGCACCTATAGGAGGCAGCTGATCCACATCGCCTACGATAATAACATGGGCCTCACGAGGAATCGCTGACATTAGAGAATAAAACAATCGCACATTGAGCATGGATGCTTCATCGATGATAATAACATCTATATCAAGAGGATCATCTTCATTTTTAGTAAAATCATAGGAATCACTGCCAGCTACAGGCATGAGCAAGCGATGTATAGTTGTGGCTTCAAACTCAGTGGCCTCTGTTAAACGCTTTGCTGCACGTCCCGTTGGGGCACAAAGAATAATACGTCCTAATCCACCTAATTGAAAACCTTTAACTAAGGCTTTAATAATCGTAGTTTTACCAGTGCCAGGTCCACCGGTAATAAGCGAAAATTTTTCAAAAAATGATAATTCTATAGCTTCCTTCTGTTCAGGGCCAAAGGTAATATGATTATCTACTTCAAATCGCTCAATAAAATCTGGAATATCTAGAGATATAGGATCAGCTTCAATTAAGAAATCACGCGTATAGTGTACACCTTCTACTTCAGATACATACATTTCAGGTGGATATACATAGAGTATATCATCATAATAGGTACTATACATGATAGCTTGAGAAATTAATGAGTCAATATGGTTAGCTATTAAATCTGCATCTACTTGCAACAAATCGTAGGTACGCCCTATCAATTCATCGACAGGTAAACACGTATGACCTTGGTTATCTAAATTCCCTAAAATCCAGTTTACACCAGCCTCTAATCGTCGCTCGTCATCAGCATCAAGCCCTAAATTCATAGCTAATGTATCAGCCGTATTGAATAACATATCTGGGGCGATACGCAATAAATTATAAGGATTATCCTGTATGACATCTATAGAGGATGCACCATAATATGTGTACACAGTGCGAGACCATTTAGAAGAAATTTGATGAGACTCAAAAAAATGGTTTAAATCGGATAATATACCTTCACCGAGTAATGTATTATATAATTCCTCTTTAACGCCTTTGCGTAAACCTGGCACATCTTTAATTTCTTCTGGCCGTTCTTCACGCAGTACATCTAATAACCGGAGGCCGAAATAATCACAGATTTTCTCTACAGATTTTTCGCCTAATCCCTTTATGCCTAAGTTCATCAAATACATTCTAGCAGCACCCATATTATCGGGTTTTAATTTTTCTATACTAGATGCATCAAACTGAATGCCATATTTTTGATGTTCTACATAACGGCCTTTAATCTCAATATCTTCCCCTTCTTTTGGGGCTTCAAAGCGACCAGTACAAGTAATGTATTCCTCATTATAATCTTTCACAAGAAATACACAATACGTGTTCTGTGTGTTCTGATATATAATTCGGTATACAAATCCTCGTAATACTTCCATTATTTCTCCGTATTAGGTAATGCTTCGATAATTTCTTGAACAGCGTCAGTAATGCTGCCTTCATTGCCAATCTTAATATGAGCTACACTTTCATATAAAGGATAACGTTCCTCGTAAACATTGAAAATATATTCAATACTTTCTTTCACAAGTGGACGAATTTCTAAATCCAAGTCATCGAGAATATGGTTGACGTCGCGATTAACAAAGACAACTAAACCATTATTTCTCATGAGATTTACAATTTTTTCAGATGTCACTGTGCCACCACCCGTAGCAATAACAGATGGTTTATTATGAATCAATTCTTTAATGGTTTCGTATTCATACTTACTAAATGCATCTTTTTCCATCATAGATAAAGATATTTTTGTACGGTTTTTCCCCACTTTATCTTGAATCGTTTGATCCAAATCATAGAAATCTCGTCCTAATTCTTTAGCTAACATTTTACCAACCGTAGTTTTACCGGCACCAGGCATACCAATTAGGAAAATATGCTTATGCATGTGTTCTTTTAAGAACTCATTACTAATCGAAATAACATCCTTCATATAGGATTCAATATATGTCAACATACGTGAATCGTCACATTCAGTTTTAAGACTAGAAATGATCTCATGATCCCGTTCTTCATCAATCAGTGGTAAATGATGTTCATCCTTATATTTACCAATTGATTTAATGATAGATAAACGTTGTTCAAATAAGTTTACTAACTGTGCATCAATAGTATCTATTTGTTTGCGTGCGTCTTTAATATCCATAGCTCCCCCTTATGGGTTATTACGTAAAATCCGAATTGCTGTTTCCTCATCGACCTTCATTTGGTCGATCAATTCTTGCAAATTATTAAATTTAACCTCACCGCGTATATATGATATAAATTGAACAGTTACTTCCTACCATATACGTCTTGGTCAAAATCAAATACATGTACTTCACATCGATGATATTGGTTTTTGAAAGTTGGATTATCCCCTATATTTCCAACACCATCATACCAAATGCCATCTATACAAACCCGATTAGCATATACCCCATCAGGTGGGATTGCCATCTCATTGGGCAATAAAAAGTTAATTGTTGGAAATCCTAATGTACGGCCTCGTTGATCACCTTTTATGACGATACCTCTAAACTGGTATGGACGTCCGAGCCAAGCCGCCGCTTGTTCCATATGCCCTTCTTCTATAGCCTTACGTATATTCGTGCTACAAATAGGACCTTCTTCTGTAGATAGCAAAGGTTCAACAATGATATGAATCCCTTTTGCAGACAAACGTTCCCGCATTAACTGAGGATTGCCAGCCCCTTTGGCACCAAATGTAAAGTTAGTACCAATTGCGATACCTACAACATCTATATCACCACAAAGAGCGTCTAAGAATTTATCAGGTGACATATTGAATATGTCCAAATTCATAGGCAATCGTAAGATATAATCTACCTTTAGAGATTCTAAGATTTCATCCATAATATCGGCAGATAATACCCGTTTAGGAACATCTCCAGGTCGCAATATAGTCATAGGATGCGCACTAAATGTGACGAGAACCGTAACGGCATCATGCGCCTTAGCCTCTGCTATTGCATTACCAATGACCCGTTGATGACCACGGTGTACACCATCAAATGTGCCTAATGCGTATACGATTTTACGATTAATTTGACGTAATTCATCAAACGAGTGTAAATGTTTCATACTTATCCTTCAATAAAAATATTTTTATCCACTTTAAGTGAATGTTTCGTTCGTTTTAGAATACCTACAAACCCATGAGGTCCATAAGCTCTATACTTGTCAGATGGAATCGTGTGAGAAAAGGCCTCTACGATTGGTAATTCCTTACCTTGTACCATCATCTTTAATTGTACACTATCTACGTCCACTTTTGAAAGATGAGATACCGCAATATCCGTAGGCAACAACAATTTTTCACCGTGAATCGTTAATTCCTCCGCTATATAGGCAGATTGAATATCAAAAGGCCCCACACAAGTTCTTGCCAAGGAAGTCATAGTCCCAGGAATGCCTAATTGAATACATATATCACGTAACAACGAACGAATATAGGTACCACCAGAACAGGTGACACGAATTGTAAAATAAGGAAAACCATAAGCTACCAATTCAATATTAGAAATCGTAATGGTTCGCATTGGTAACTCTACAGGTATCCCCTTACGTGCATATTCATAAGCCCGTATACCATTAATTTTTATAGCCGAGTACTTGGATGGGCGTTGCTCTTGTGTGCCAACAAATCTAGATAGCACTGATGATAATTCATCCCACGTTGGCGGTATCAATCGTTCATTAATTGCAGAGTGATCCGCCAGTAATGTAACGCCACTAGTGAGATTCATATCATCGTCAGGTAATACCGGCTGTCCCGTACTATCTTCAGTGTCAGTAAAGGTACCAAATTTACATTCTGCTACATAGGTCTTATTAAATCCATCTGTGTATTCAATGAGACGTGTGGCCTTACCCAAAAAGATAGGCAATACACCATAGGCCATAGGGTCCAATGTGCCACTATGACCAATTCGTTTTTCTTTTAAAATGCGACGACATATACCTACAGCATCATGACTGGTAATACCAGGAGGTTTTAAAAATGGCAGCACTCCATCCATTATTTGATAACCTCCAATAGACGAGACTTAGCCTCATCGATAGAACCTTCTATGGTACAACCAGCAGCACGTATATGACCACCACCGCCAAAATGATTAGCAATAGCATTCACATCTGTCCCCTTAGATCGAAGGCTGATACGCGTGCGATTTGGGCTTTCACCTTTCAATAAAATGGCCACATCAACAGTATCTACATTACGAATAATGTCGACGAATCCATCTGTATCGTCGCCTAATATAGACATAACCTCTGGAGATAGCTCGATAGTAGCAACGCGATTATCCTTATAAAAAGCAATAGTTTGCATTACCTGTTTCGTTAATTCAAGACGTGCTGCACTTACGGCCTCAATCGTTTCGGAAATAACATTAGGGCGAGCCCCAGCAGCGACACAACGGCTAGCCATTTTAAGTGTATTAGCTGTAGTATTACTAAATTTAAAGAATCCACAGTCGGTGGCAATCGCCATATAAAGAGCATTGCCCATAGACTCTGTAATAGGCCAATTCCATTGTTCGCACAAGTCCGTAATAATTTCACCAGTAGCCGCAAATCAGGTTTTAAATATAGATGATCTGCAAATTCTGAATTAGAAATATGATGATCTATATTAAAAATAGGTGCACTAAAGAGTGCACCTACGCGGCCAATCCGTTCATACGTGCTAGCATCTAATACCATTAGCATATCAACCTGTACAGGATGTGTTTCAAAATAGGCAACATCCTTAATTTGATCGATATACGATAAAAAGGAATATTTTTCAGGTATTACATCATCCACGACCATATACACAGTTTTGCCTTGCGCTACGAGAGCCTCATAAAAGGCAACCATAGAACCAATAGCATCGCCATCTGGTCGTACGTGGACAGTGAGCATTATAGAATTAGCTTCACACAGAGCCATGTGTAATTGATTAATTGTGATCTTACTCATGTTCTGTATCCTTTGTGTTAATTTGTTTCTTCATCCTTTTTGATTTCATTCAAAAGGGATTCAATATGCATGCTGTAATCCAAAGATGAATCCTTATCAAAGGTAATCGTTGGAATATGGCGCAATTTTAATACCTTGCCAAGCTCGGTACGCACATGGCCAGATGCATGTTTTAAAGCGATAAGAGTATCTTCTTTCTCTTTATCAGAACCAAACAAGGAAACATAAATCGTAGCTTCACGCAAATCACCTGTCACGTGGACATCGGTAACTGTAGTAAAGCCGATACGAGGGTCTTTCAACCCACGCATCAACATTTGACTTACTTCTTGTTTGATGAATTCTTGTAATTTTCTTACACGAACATCACTCATAATAACCTCCTAAATTTGAGGTGCAACTTCTTCCATCAAGTACGCTTCGATTACGTCGCCTTCCTTGATGTCGCGGTAACCTTCCAAGGAGATACCGCATTCGAAGGATGTTTTAACTTCTTTCACTTCGTCTTTGAAACGACGTAAGGAATCAACCTTACCTTCAAATACGACAATACCATCACGGATCAAACGTACTTCGGAATCGTTCGTAATACGACCTTCCGTTACATAGGAACCAGCAACGATGGCCTTAGGTGTGGAGATAACTTGACGCACCTCTGCACGACCAACGACAACCTCTTTAAATTGAGGTGCCAACATACCGCGCATAGCAGACTCAACGTCATTAATAGCATCATAGATGACACGATATGTACGTAAATCTACCTTTTCTTGTTCCGCAGCACGGCGAACATTTGCATCTGGACGTACATTAAAGCCCATTACGATTGCATTAGATGCAGATGCCAACATGATATCAGATTCGTTAATAGCACCTACGGCAGCATGAACGATAACGATACGAACTTCAGGGTTTTTAATACCTTCCAAGGATTGACGCAATGCTTCTACGGAACCTTGAACGTCCGCTTTGATGATAATGTTAAGGTCTTTTAACTCACCTTGTTGAATTTGGTTGAAGATATCATCCAATGTAACCTTGTGAGTAGCTTGTAATTCTTGTACACGTTGTTTAGCAATACGTTTTTCAGCGATTGTACGTGCTTCATTATCATCCATACCATGAATGATTTCACCAGCTTGTGGAACTTCGGAGAAGCCCAAGATTTCGACTGGCATAGATGGACGAGCAACCTTAACCTTTTCTCCACGTTCATTTGTCATGGCACGAACTTTACCATATGCAGTACCAGCAAGAACTGTATCGCCTACGCGAAGAGAACCTTTTTGAACGAGCACTGTACATACAGCACCACGGCCCTTATCAAGTTGAGCTTCGATAACTACGCCATATGCTTTTACGGTTAGGGTTCGCTTTTAATTCCATAACCTCTGCTACGAGCAAGATATTTTTCGAGCAAATCATCGATACCTTGTTTTTGTTTAGCAGATACAGGAACCATGATAACATCGCCGCCCCACTCTTCTGGCAATAAACCATGTTCAGATAGTTGTTGTTTAACATGATCTGGGTTAGCACCTGGTTTATCCATTTTGTTGATAGCTACGATGATAGGCACATCTGCAGATTTAGCATGGTTAATAGCTTCAATTGTTTGAGGCATTACACCGTCATCGGCAGCTACTACGAGAACTGCGATATCTGTAGATTTTGCACCGCGTAGACGCATCGCTGTGAAAGCTTCATGGCCTGGTGTATCAAGGAATGTAATCTTATTGTCATTATAACGAACTTGGTACGCACCGATATGTTGTGTAATGCCGCCCGCTTCGCCAGCGGTTACATTGGTTTGACGAATTACGTCCAACAAGGATGTTTTTACCATGGTCAACGTGACCCATGATAGTTACAACAGGAGGACGAGGTTTCAATGTTTCTGGTGCATCTTCAATTTCGATGATATCTGTAGGATCTTCTTCTGGTTCTACTTCTGTTACGGTTACACCAAAATCTTCTGCTACGATGGTAGCTGTATCAACATCTACCTCTTGGTTAATGCTAGCCATAACACCTAAAAGCATCAATTTTTTGATGATTTCAGATACTTCACGGCCCATTTTTTCAGCCAATTCTTTTACTGTTAAAGGACCGCTTAATTCGATTTCCGTAGCGATTGCTTCTTGTGCTTTACGTTCTTCTTCCGCTTTATGTTGCAAGTATTGCTCGTTACGATGTTTTACCTTATTTTTCTTCTTTTGCATGGAAGTGGACAATAAGGATTGTGGGCGATTGTTACCTTTTTTATTTTTCTTATTGCGGCGATCATTGCCATTTTGTTGGTTACCGCCATTATTGTTGCGATTATCTACACGGCCATTGCGGTTGCGGTTATCTGCATTACCATTGTGACGGTTGTCATTTTTTTGACCTTGTTGACCATCATTCTTTTGGCCTTGTTGATTACCATTTGGACGATCTTGTTTTTGATGGTTACGACCATCTTGTTTTTGGCCATTATTTTGTTTTTTAGTAGGCTCATTAATTTGTACATGACGAACATTAGATTTCTTATCGTCATGTTTCTTATCATCATGTTTAGCCTCTTTTTTATGGCTCTGTTCTTTTGCTGGTTTATCTGTTTTTTACAGCTTTTATTAGGTGTTGCAGCTTTTTTTCATGTTTGCTTGGATTAGCAGGAGCAGCTGCTGCCTTTGTATCGGCCCCATTAGATTTACCACCTAATTGGTTTTTCACCACAGTATAACCTGCATCATCTACTGTATTAACGGCTTTTGTAACATTAAAATTATGTTGTTGCAAAATAGAAATAACCTGTTTACTTTCAACGCCAAATTCCTTAGCGATTTCATGTACGCGCTTTTTGGACATCTACATACCCCCTTCTTACTGATCAATCTCTTTTAGTAATGCTTTTGCAAATCCATCATCCTCTACGGCTACCACTACACGTACTTCTTTGCCTATAGCCGTACCTAATGTTTCTTTACTGCCGACTTTACGCAATGGGATATGATGTAATTCTGCTAATTGTATGTATTTCTTTTCATTATTGGCCGCACAATCACCTGCTAATAGAACAAGCTTAGGGGTTTTCTTTTTCATCGCTTTCTCTACGATGAAATCTCCGGAACTCAATTTTCCGGCCCGTTGTGCCAAGCCTAAGAGATTTAAAACTTTATCTTCATTCATATGCTGAAATTATTCATGACCTTCCAAATCGTGCTTCAATGCTTCATATACCTCTTTTGATACAGCATGCTTCAAAGAGCGTTCTAGTTTTTTACCCTTATACGCAGCCTCAAAACAGTCCATGGATGCACAGATATAAGCACCACGACCAGGGGCTTTACCAGTTCTGTCGATACTGATTGTCCCTTCTGGGCTTAGAGCAACACGCATTAACTCGCGCTTACTCTTTGGTTCACCACAGCCTACACAGGTGCGCATAGGTTGAGATTTGGTTTTCATTAGTCTTCGCTTTCCGCTGCTTCAGTACTTGTAAAACCTGTAAAAGGATTTTCTGCAGCTTGTGTTTCACTCTTAATGTCGATTTTCCAGTTTGTCAATTTAGCTGCTAAGCGAGCATTTTGACCAGCTTTACCGATAGCCAAGGATAATTGGTAATCAGGTACTACAACATAAGAAGATTTTTCTTCTTCACTAACATCTACAGAGATTACCTTTGCAGGACTTAAAGAGTTCGCAATATAAATGGCAGGATCTTCATCCCATTTTACAATGTCGATTTTTTCATCGTGCAATTCATCTACAATGTGTTGAACGCGTTGACCTTTAGGACCTACGCAAGCACCAACTGGATCGATGGATTCATCGCGGCTATATACGGCGATTTTAGAACGCATACCAGGTTCACGAGCTACAGATTTAAGTTCTACTACGCCTTCATAGATTTCTGGCACTTCTAATTCAAACAAGCGTTTTAATAGGCCTGGATGAGTACGGGAAATCATAATTTGAGGGCCTTTCGTAGTTTTTCTTAACCTCTACGATATAGCATTTAATGCGGTCTCCCTTCATGATATGTTTCTGTACCGATTTGCTCAGTTGGAGGTAAAGATAGCTTCTGTTTTTACCTAAATTGATATATACGTTTTTACCTTCAACGCGTGTAATAACACCCGTAATGATATCGCCTTCACGGCTATAATATTCTTCGTATACAACACTGCGTTCAGCTTCTTTCAAACGTTGAATCAACATTTGTTTAGCTGTATGAGCTGCACTGCGACCAAAGTTAGCAGGTGTTACATCTGCTTCAACAATATCGCCAATTTCATAGCGTTTATCGATTTTACGAGCATCTAATAGGCTGATTTTCGGTTTCTGGGAATTCTACAGTTTCTACAACTTGTTTCTTCGCCATTACCTTATAAGCACCAGTTTCACGATTCAATTCCACATACGCATCTGGATTAGAATGTGGTTCCTTACGATATGCTTGTAATAATGCAGCTTCTAGGGATTCAAAAATAACCTCAGGTGCAAAACCTTTTTGTTTTGTCAGCACCATAACTGCTTGAATTAATTCTTGACTCACTCGTATGCCTCCATATATTAAAAATCAAGATGTAATCGAATTTGTGCAATGGCAGAACGTTCAAATGTTACGCTTTCACCATTGATTGAAAATTCTATCGTTGTATCTGTAAAGCCTTGTAGTACACCCGTATATTGTTTACTGCCATTAATAGGTTTAAACAATTGGATATCTACATCACGGCCATTATAGCGAATGAAATCTTTATCCTTTTTTAGAACTCGATCAAGACCAGGAGAAGACACTTCAAGCAAATAATTTTCTGCAATAGGGTCTTTCTCATCGAGAGCTGCGCTCAATTTTTCACTGACCATTTGACAGTCATCCAAATCGACACCACCTGGTTTATCAAGGTACACGCGCAAATACCAATCCCGTTCTCGAACATAGTCGACATCGACTAATTCCAGATTCGTGCCAGCTATAACGCCTTCAACTACAGAGGATACAAATTCCTCTACGGCCTCTCTTTTCATAGCCATCGCCTCCTTATAACATACTACATATCGATTATATACGCTGTTTTTCATCATACAATTTGATACAATTATATGACTAATTTCACCCAATCATAAACGAAAGAGTGAGCAAAAAATAGCCCACTCTTAAAAAAAGTTTATATAAAAAGTCATGTATAGTATAGCATAATTCCGCTAAAATGTACAATTTAACCGCGTGAATTTAGTTCACACAGTATATTTTTTAAATGTTCAGATAGTACATGTTCCAAATCATCTAATGACTTAGCATCAAGATGATGATCAATTTCTGGATAATTTTGATACCGTAATTCTGCAAAGAATTCATCGCGATATTCATTATAGTACAACAGTAATCCTGTACATTCATCCATCTTTCGATATTCACCTATGATATAGGAACCATTAATCATGCGCACCGCATTTTTAGGTGTTATATCTCGTACAAATCCTTCTAACTCAGCGGGCATAACAGATTCATAATCCCAATTTTGTAGCCCCTTACGCATATAGGTATAGGTAAAATTTTCTGCACTGTTGATTAGTAATTTTGAAAGCCCCTGAACACAACGTTCTTGTAGGCCCTGCCAATACGGTTCGAACTCTTGGCGCACAAAAGATATATCTACAAATGTGAACAAAGGCATCACTACGTGCACGGTATAATCCTCTACCTCTTTATCATAGAGAGCACACCACTTCCAACCTAAATCATTTTCATAGTGAAATAAAGGTAATGTCAACACAGCTTCACCTGCAGCTAATGTTTCTTGCGCTTTCACAATTTCATCGGGCCCTGTCACCTTGAGTTTAAAATTACCAATCTCCGGTGGCAACCAAGAATAGTCTAAAGACTTACAGGTTTCAATGATGTTCTCCATATAATGACTCATACCTTTCTTGATAGGTTAAAACGGTTTTAACATACATACGCGTTTCTGGAAATGGAATCGTATCAACCATGCCATTCCAATTTTTTTCCTTAATCCATGATTCTACATGTCCACGACCTGCATTATAAGCAGCTAACGCTTGCACTTCATCACCGTTAAATTCTTTTAATAAATACCCTAAATACCACGTACCTAGCTGAATATTTGTTTCTGGCTCTTTTAGCTGACGATCTGTGTAGTTACCATGTCCCATTTGTTGTGCTACCCAACGAGCCGTATCCGGCATGAGTTGCATCAGTCCCAAGCGCCCCTGTCTCAGATTCCGCCGTATTCTTGTATTTACTTTCAGCTAAAATAACACTAGCCACCAACGATGGTGACACCTCTTCTTTTTCCGCAGCCGATACAACTACATCTCTATAATCAAAGGGGTATGCCGTATAGCGTGCTACAGGATCTTGCATATGGTTAAAATAAAACCATCCCAACACGACAACAGCCAATGCCGTTGCTGTATTTCGTTTCATACATCCTCCCCTTAATCCTAACCGTATATATTTTGAATCGATTCAATCTATATATATTTATGATTACTTTATTATACAACGGTAGTAGTTTCTCATGCCACAATTTTTTTCTAACTGAATATATAATTCATCAGGTGTACCATCATTATTAATGATGACATCTGCAAAAGGACGTTTATCATCTAATAACATTTGACTTTGAATACGCGCTAATGCGTCCTTTTTGAGTATCCATTGCGCTCCATTAACCGGCGAACCTGCACCTCTGGCGATACATAGACAAGCCAAACCGTATCGAGTCGCTCATACCACTTACCCTCAATGAGAAGAGGAATATCATAAATTACGGCTGGAGCTTCTTCCTCTTCATACATAGCACTCAGTTCATCAATACGCTGACGAATGAAACCATGTAAGCAGCTATTTAACTGTAGGCGTTTTTCTTCATTATGAAAGACGATACTACCAAGTGCTTCACGATTTAATCTACCATCATCGAGAATCACTGTATCACCAAATAATTCACGGATAGCAGCGAGTCCAGGCGTACCAAGATCAACCACTTCACGTGCTACTACATCGGCATCAATATAAGGTACATGTTTCTTTTTAAAAAAGTCTAGTACTGTACTCTTGCCAGATGCAATTCCACCTGTTAAACCTATTTTTAACATATGTGCCTCCTGCATCTATCCTTCTACTCGAACGTTATATGTAAAATTTATTTTACAAGTGCCCAGTTTTCCGCATTATGTACATCAACGATAAGTGGAACATGTAATTCTACAATGGATTCCATAGTTTCCTTAAGCAACGTTTGAATAGCATCCAATTCTTCATTTACCACTTCTAATACAAGTTCATCATGCACCTGTAATAATAAGCGAGATTTAAACTGTCTTCTCTTCTAAAATGGATTCTACCTTGTTCATAGCGAGCTTAATAATATCCGCCGCAGTACCTTGTATCGGTGTATTCATTGCTGTCCGTTCTGCAAAGGAACGACGATTGAAATTACGACTATTAATATCTGGCAACTCGCGCATACGTCCAAACATGGTACGTACTTTACCGGTTTCATGGGCTTCTTTTACCATGTTATCCATATATTCTTTAACCTTTGGATAGCGGCTAAAATAAAGCTCAATATAGTTTTTTGCTTCTTGACGCGTAATGCCTAAATCACGAGATAAACCGAAATCTGAAATACCATAGATAATGCCAAAGTTGACAGCCTTAGCATGAGACCGTTCTTCGCTGGTTACCTCATCTTGAGACTTTCCAAGCACTTCGGCTGCGGTAAATCTATGAATATCTTTACCATCGTTGAAAGCCTTAATTAACGCTTCATCACCAGACAAATGCGCCAAGATACGGAGCTCGATTTGTGAATAATCGGCACTCACCAATGTATCAAAGCCTTCGCCAGGATAGAATAACGCTCTAATTTCACGACCCTTTTCTGTACGAACAGGAATATTTTGTAAGTTCGGATCTGAAGAGCTCAAGCGTCCAGTAGCTGTTACCATTTGGTTAAATGTGGTATGAATGCGATGTGTTTCAGGATTGATGAGGACCGATAAGCCTTCACAATAGGTAGAAACTAATTTGGCAACTGACCGATAGGCTAAAATCTTCTCTACAATAGGGACTTTCATGACGAAGCATATCCAATACTTCTGCATCTGTGGAGTAACCTGTTTTTCGTCTTTTTAATGACAGGTAGATTCATCTTTTTCAAACAAGATGATGCCCCAATTGTTTTGGGAGAATTAATATTAAACGTTTCCCCTGCCAATTCATAAATTTCTTGCTGAACAGCTTCGAGTTCCGCCTTGAATTTAACAGTTGTTTCTTCTAATTTTTACAGGGTCAATATAAATACCATTTTTCTCCATAACTAATAATGTATGAATCAATGGCAATTCAATATTGTTGTATAAATCCCATAAGGATTCGTCTTGCAATGCCTTAACAGCAGCATCGTCCATAGCAAGCAATGCTTTCACCATAGAGACGCACTCTACATCTACACTACCTGTAGCAATGGATGGCACACTAAAACGCTCTGTTAAATAGAGATATCCATAATTGGTACGCGTTGGGTCCAACAGATAAGCCATCAAGGATACATCGTGAATACGAGCCACACCATTATCATATAAACGAATTTGAGCCGGTTCATCGTGACAAAGAACCTCCATCAATTCCTTGCTTTGCGTCGTTACAACCGTCTTTGCACCATTCAATGCATTCAATAATTTGTCATTATGAGAACCATCTAGCTTGATAATGCTTTCACCATTATTAATGAAAGCAGATGTAATCGTACGGAACGGCGCCTTGCCGTCTGTGATGATATGAACGCCAATTGTTTTCTTGTAAAATTCTTCAGTAAGAGCAGATGCATCTAACAGATCTTCGATTTTAATCTCTTCGGCCATACTAAAGAGTCCACCAAAATCCTCTGTATCGCCACCTTCTGCGCCCATCACACTAGCCAAGCGAGGTGTCAATTTAGTAAAGCCTAGGGTTTCAAACATCGGTTTTACTTCGCCAAGATGGAAATTCTGTACAAATTGATCGAGCGTATAGGACAAGTCCATGTCAGTCTTGATGGTAGCCAATTGACGAGATAAGAAGGCTAACTCTTTATTTTCAACAAGACGTTCTTTTAATTTCTTGCCAGAAATGTTATCGATATTCTCATATACAGACTCTAAATCACCATATTCATTAATCAATTTAAGAGCTGTTTTTTCACCAACCCCTGGAACGCCTGGAATATTATCGGAAGAATCGCCCATAAGCGCCTTCATTTCGATAACTTTATCTGGGCCATAGCCATATAATTCAGCCATATTATCCAAGGTAACCTCAAGCATGTCTGAGATACCTTTTTTCGTTAAGAATACATGACTGTAATCGGTAACAAGCTGTAAATTATCGCGGTCACCAGTAATAATTTGCACTGCTAAATCAGAAGATCCAAATTTCTTAGACAAGGAACCAAGAATATCGTCCCCCTCATAACCTTCCTCTTCAATAACACAAATGCCAAGAGCCTTCAACACATCTTGAATCAAGCTAAACTGAGGCCGTAAATCCTCTGGTGCATCAGGGCGATTACCTTTATATTCACTATACATTTCCGTACGGAACGTTTGACGACCTTTATCAAAGGCTACAGCAATATAATCAGGTTTAATCTCTTCATATAATTTAATGAGCATTGTCAAAAAACCATATACTGCATTGGTTGGCGTGCCAAGAGCAGACTTCAACGGAGGAAGCGCAAAAAAGGCACGAAATAACAGGCTGCTGCCATCTATAATCATTAATTTTTTCATAAGTACACCTCGCTTAATCATATGTTTCATTATAGCATATTGAGGCGTAATAAAATTGATTTTTTTCACTCGTTTTGAGCTATCAAAAAAATATGCATTCATCTTTCTAAGTTTTTGCAGAATAGGACTGAGGGTAGCCCTCAAAAGCCTCCACCGGCCGGGTCTGACTACGGCCTACGGCCTTCGCAGGGCCAAAGTCGGTTTTGGAGCCACCCTCAGTCCACTCATATCAAGGTATTTCAAAAATGTTATGCATATATTTTTATGATTACAGCATCTAGATACTAAAAAATCAATTTTTATTACTACCGGTATAGAGAAAAGGACGCCTTTCGGCGTCCTTTGGTATAAAAAAAAGCCCATCAATGATGGGCTTTTGGCTCTATAAAATTATAAAGCGTTTACTTTAGCTGCAAGGTTGGATTTTTTTGCGAGCTGCAGTGTTTTTTTATGAAGTACACCTTTGAGGCTGCTTTATCAATTACGCTAGTAGCTTGAACAAGTGCTTGTTTTGCTTCTTCTACTGCGCCTGCTTGAACAGCTTCAACGGTTTTACGAGCTGCTGTACGGATTTGAGATTTCACAGCGGCGTTTTTCGCACGACGTTCAGCATCCGTTTTTACGCTTCTAATACTGGATTTAATGTTTGGCAATTGAGTCACCTCCTTAAAAATCGTTTCTTATACCTGAATGATTATATCATACAAGATATTGTGACGCAAGGATTATATTACACAATACGACTATTTCATAATATCTTTTAAAAATGATGTGCCTACTGCATATGGTGAAAGTCCAAAGTTCGCCAATACGGTTTGTCCTATATCACCAAAACTATGGCGTAAACCTAAATCGATAGCCCCTTTCATACTTGGACTATAGGCAAGTAATGGAACGTGTTCACGCGTATGGTCTGTGCCATGCCATGTAGGATCATTACCATGGTCGGCTGTGATGATAAGCAAATCATCATCTTTCAATAAATGGTAATAATCCACTCAATTGGTAATCGAAATCTTCGATAGCACGTTTATAGCCTTCTACGTTACGGCGATGACCATATAGACTATCAAACTCTACAAGGTTTACCATCATGAGGCCGCTTTCAAAGGAAGAACCTAATAAGTAAGGAACCACATTCATGCCGTGAGCATTCGATTTCGTTGGATAGCTTTCATCCCATCCAACATGAGCATAAATATCACCAATTTTGCCGACGGCCACCGTAGGAATTTGAGCAGCTTGTAATTCCTGTTGCACCATGCGGTGTTCAGGCATACGGCTATAGTCATGGCGATTCGAGGTACGTACAAAATGACCTGGTTTCCTACAAACGGACGAGCTATGATACGTCCTACATAATAATCACCAACGCATACTTTGTTACGCGTAATTTCGCACATCCGATACAAATCCTCTAGAGGAATTACATCCTCATGTGCTGCAATTTGGAACACAGAATCGGCAGAGGTATACACAATAGGTTTCCCCGTTTTCATGTGCTCTACGCCAAGACGCTCAATGATTTCTGTACCGGATGCCACCTCATTACCAAGATACCCATAACCGGTTTCTTTAGTGAAAGTATCCATTAATTCCTTAGGGAATCCATCATAAAATGTTGGGAACGGTACCGTCACAGGATGGCCCATCATTTCCCAATGACCACTGGTTGTATCCTTTCCAGTACTGACCTCCTCCATTTTTCCGTAAGCACCTACGACAGGTGTTTCATCGGTCTTAATATCCGCAATATTGGCCAAGCCTAGAGAACGCAATGTGGGACAATGAATCAAACCTGCAGTTGCTTCGATATGACCTAATGTATTAGATCCTTCATCATTAAATTTTGCCGCATCTGAGGCATGACCGATTCCAACAGAATCCATAACTAGTATAATGATTCTTTTATACATAATAACTCCTATTGTAATATTCAGCTAGAATATTACATGCTATACTACCATTAAGAGCCAAATAACGTAAGTTAGGTTCATCTCCTCAAAGGAGGTGATGCTATGACAACATATGAATCACTGTCTATTATGATAGATTTTTCTATGCTCATAGTAGCAATCATTACTATAATGATTACGCTATTTTTTTATAGCCGTAAATAATAATGAAAACGCCTAACGTATGAGGTATCCTACCACCTCAACACGTTAGGCATCATCATATTTCCGTATTTTAGATGAGCCTAACGCTAACAGCACGTTATTTGGCTCTCTTTATGTGTTAATTATACTATATATAATTATGAAAATAAAGTACTACTTAAGATAAGGCATAGCTAACATTAGAGCTGCTAAGGATTTACTATCCTTAATTTGTTCATTCTTAATAGCCTCTAGCAGTTCAGGTAATGTAAAGTACTCAAGCTCTACATATTCATCAGGATCCCAGTTAGTTTCACCCATCGTCAGTTCTTTTGCTAAATATAAATGTAACACTTCATTACAGAAACCAGGACTTGTCGCAATAGTTCCCAATGGAATCCATTGATTGGCACGGTAACCTGTTTCCTCTGCTAACTCACGTTTAGCACAGTTAATAGGTTCTTCGTTAGAATCTAATTTACCTGCTGGAATTTCAAGTAAAGGCTGTTGCAAGGCATAACGGAATTGACGTTCCATCACAATTTTATTGTCTTCTGTAACAACTACGATTGCTGTAGCACCTGGATGATGGACAACTTCACGCCACGCTTCATTACCATTTACATCAGCTATATCATAGGTAACCTTAATTAGTTTACCATCAAACTTCATTTCGCTAGATTTTTGTACTTCTTTGCTAATTGCCATACTTAATTCCTCGTATATATAAAATGATTATTATAGTATAAAACCTACAACTCATTATAGCACAAATTAATTACACTAAAAGAAGGTTCCTACTAGTCATATTGTACTAGTAGGAACCTATTTTAATGAGTTATGTAAAAGTAGTAGGAAATCTAGCACCATACAAAAACATTATTTGTGATTATTTATGTATTTAATAACATCATCTAAGGAAATATCTGGATGCTCGCCTCGTATTAATCTCCATATCCGTCTAACAAGCTTGTAGAACAAATATAAACCTGCTAATGGAAAAAATAGACAAAATGGATTTTGTTCTAACGGATTCCGTGGATGAGGGAAAGGCCCTGGCACAGGTCCTATAATATTAGGCCATCTATGTTCTTGATATACTCCTTTAGGATGAACACCGGTTTTATTTCTATTAGAAGAAATATACTCTACTACATCCTCATATAATTTATGATCTTCTTTTTTTACACTTTCAAGAGCGTCTTTGATAACATCTGTTTTCATATAATACACCTCTATATTACAAAAACAATATTAGAATAACTAACTGATTACATGTATATTGTACAAAAAGTGTATGCGTATAAAATTACTTATGAAGGTTTCAATCATTAATTAATATTTTTAAACCTTCAACAATGTCTAACTGATAATCTATGAATCTAGTTCCTATATCAATTTTTTTGTTTCAGACTATTAAAAATATTAAATTCAAGTTGTATTTAAACTTTAGATAAATGCGTTTATTGGGAGGGTCTTAGTAGCTAATGATATTTTTTTAATTAATTAATGCTATATGTCTATATTATTATTAAACCTGGAATACATACTGATAACTAGGCAGTGTCAATAATTTTGTGTAAACTGTGGGTTATAGGACAAAAAATATGTGTGACTAATCCCAATAAGTTGGAAAATCTGTAGACATATGTAGCTCATTCCAAACAGGAGCATCACCCCATTGAGGGATTGAACGATCTATCTGGCAATAATCAGATAACCATTTGTAGATAGCAGCAATCGATTCATCTGTAGGCATACAATTTAATATATCTGAAATAGAAAGCGGTCTTGGTGAGTGCATATAGCACTACCAATAGACCGCTTTTAGTCTTCTTTCAAGCGAAAGGCCCCTATGAGCTCGTAACATACTTCTTAGTTGAGCATTTACACCACCCCCAATGCGATTATTTGTTGTAGGTACTGTAATATCAATACATTCTAAAAATGTAAATAAAGTTTGTTGCCTAATCATGCGCCATAATGATGATTCGGCTTTAAGCAAACGCTCATGTGTAGATCGTTTGTTTCCGAATTCATCAATCGTCATTTCTCGTAAAAAATCAGAATATGTCATTCGCCACGCTGAAAGCTCATTAAGCCATACAAAGGCTTGATTCATTGTTTTCACATTAAATAAAGCTTTGGCAAGATTATAAAGGTCCTTTCCTGCTAACGTTTTAGGTCTACTTGTCGTATACCGTCTAACCTGACAAAAAATGTGAAATAGGCATCTTTGGTGGCTACTATGAGGCCAAACTTTCCGTAATGCTTTAGGTAAACCATTAGCACCATCAGATACAACAACTTTAAGTTCAGCAATCCGTTCCATTAAACACTGCCAAGCTCTAGCATGCTCATAACGGTAGACATACCATCCTAGAACATGAGTATCATTGCAACAAATCAATACACATAAATTCCTAGATAAGTAAATTCCATCAAGGTATACCACATCATGTACTTCTTCCACTTTTGGTAGCAATGGCCATATGGACCAAAATTTAGCGGTTTTACGCCTGAATGTACGACCTTTACCAGGCATATCAGCTTGAATATCGCTGCTAAATAACCAATTCAAGAATAGGTTTAACTCTTTACTTAGATTATTAATTTTAACGGTAAATGCCACCTTACAATGTTTACAAAACCAACGCTGAGAACCAGATTTTAAAACACCATGTTTAATACATTTTTCATTACAATCAGGACATTTTATTTGTCGCATAAACTCTTCCTCCATATTTGTTTATATATAGGAAGATATAACCTCATTTGAGTCAGTCATTACAAGGGTTAATTGATGTTTTTACCCACACTTTTTGTCCTATAGGCCACAAAAAGCCGCCCAACATAAGTTGAGCGGCTTTCACCATTCTATTCAGAATTATATGTAGTTTACATAGTCCCAGTACTACCAATACCACCTGTACGTACGCCTGTTGCGTCGTCATCGTTGGTAATAAGGTATTTAGAGAAAATGCCTTGTGCAACGCGTTCGCCTTTTTCAAGGGTAACAGGTTCGTTGCCAAAGTTTAGGAGGGCAATCATAATATGACCTTCGTTGTCCTCATTGTTGTAGTAATCACTATCGATGATACCAGTGCTGTTCACAAGTGCTAGTTTGCGTTTGATAGCCATGCTAGAACGGATGTGTATAGCAAGGTATTCGTCGTATGCCATGAAAGCCTTAAGGCCTGTTGGCACGAGAACTACTTGATTAGGTTCTAATGTAACAGCTTCAGCGCATTCAATATCATAACCTGCGCTTTCTGTGGTTTTACGTGTTGGTAAATTGATATTTTGTTCTTCAAAAGCAGAAACTACTTCAAAGCCACGAATATCCATGTAACACCTCTTATTTCAAACAATCTTTACGGGACAAGTTCACACGGCCTTGTTTATCGATTTCGATAACCTTAACCATAATTTCGTCGCCTACATTTACAACATCTTCTACATTTTCAACGCGTTCTTTTGCAAGTTTAGAAATATGTACAAGACCTTCTTTACCTGGTAATACTTCTACGAAAGCACCAAATGCCATCAAGCGTGTTACTTTACCAAGGTATACTTCACCTACTTCAACCTCTTTAGTAAGGTTTTCGATGATTTGTTGTGCTTTTGCAGCACCTTCTTGGTCTACAGAAGCGATGAATACTGTACCATCATCTTCGATGTCAATTTTTGCACCTGTTTCGTCAATGATGCTACGGATTACTTTACCGCCAGAACCAATTACGTCACGGATTTTGTCTGGATCAATTTTCATTGTAATGATGCGTGGAGCGTATTGGGACATTTGTTGACGAGGTTCAGCAATGGTATCTAACATAATACCCATGATGTGCATGCGACCTTTATGAGCTTGTTCCAATGCTTCGTGAAGGATTTCACGAGACAAACCAGAAATTTTAATATCCATTTGGATGGCAGTTACACCCTTAGCTGTACCAGCCACTTTGAAGTCCATATCGCCAAGAGCATCTTCCATACCTTGGATATCTGTTAAGATTGTGTAGTGTTCACCTTGTGTTACAAGACCCATTGCAATACCAGCTACAGGAGCTTTAATAGGTACACCAGCATCCATCAAGGACAATGTGGAACCACATACGGAAGCCATAGAGCTAGAACCATTGGATTCCAATACTTCAGATACTAGACGCAATGCATATGGAAACTCTTCTTCGCTAGGAATGACAGGTACCAATGCGCGTTCAGCCAAAGCACCATGACCGATTTCACGGCGTCCAGGACCACGGGAGGAGCGAGTTTCCCCTACGGAGAAGGATGGGAAATTGTAGTGGTGAATATAGCGTTTCTGTTTCTAAACCGATGCCATCAATTGTTTGTTTTTCAGACAATGGCGCTACAGTAGCTACGTTCAATACTTGAGTTTGACCACGTGTGAATAGTCCAGAACCATGTGTACGAGGCAATACGCCTGTACGGCAAAAGATAGGACGAACTTCATCAAGTTGACGGCCATCTGGACGGATTTTTTCAACAGTAATCATATGACGAACGATTTCCTTCGTCATAGCATCGAATGCTTTATTTACATCAGCTAAGTTATCTGGGTAGATGTCTGCGAAATGTGCTAATACATCTTCACGTACTTCTGTTTCTTGTGCATCGCGTTGTTGTTTATCTGCACAACGAACTGCTGCGTCAAGTTTATCGTGACCATATGCGCGAACTGCATCAGCGATTTCAGCAGGTACGTCTTTGCTTTCAAATACGCGTTTTTCCTTGCCTACTTTAGCTTTTACATCCTCTTGGAATGCTACGATTTTCTTAATTTCTTCGTGAGCAGCCATAATAACTTCAAGAATGGTTTCTTCTGGAACCTCTTGAGCGCCACCTTCAACCATGAGGATAGCATCTTTAGTACCAGCTACTACAATATTAAGATCAGTTTCTTCTAATTGTGCTTTTGTAGGGTTTACAACAAATTCACCATTTACACGACCCATGCGAACGCCAGCAATTGGGCCAGCCCATGGGATATCGGAAATAGATAATGCTGCAGATGCACCAATCATACCACAGATAGCAGGATCACAATCTTGATCTACGGACATAACTGTAGCTACAACGTGTACTTCGTTACGTACACCTTTATCAAATAGTGGACGAATAGGACGGTCAATCAAACGGCTATTCAAGATAGCAGATTCAGGTGGACGTGCTTCACGTTTAATAAAGCCACCTGGCAAACGACCAATAGCATACATTTTTTCTTCATAATCTACTGTGAGTGGGAAGAAATCGATATCCTTCGCCTCTTTAGAACCTGTAGCGGTAACGAGTACGCGTGTATCGCCATAACCAACCATTACGGCACCGCCAGCTTGTTTTGCAAGTTCCCCAGTCTCGATCGTAAGCGTACGACCAGCTAGGTCCATTTGGAATTGTTCCATTCCTATTCCTCCTAAAAATCTTCTTATACGTATACCTTATTATTATATATCATCTATTAAAAATAAGCTATTTTTTCACTTCATATGATATACTTTAATTGTTGCTAACTCCTATTCTGGCAACGGAAAGGAGGTGTTGTCGTGATTGAATATCTTTTTTCCCTTATAATCACTATCATAGGTGGTGTAACTTGCCATTACATTATCAAGTGGCTAGATAGTAGATTTAAATAGCAACTAGCACAATAAAAAAGGACAGAGCTGCAACTCTGTCCTTTTTTTGTGTTGCCACAATTGAATATCGGCATTTTTTCCCTTTGCCTAAATTCATTATAACACAAGGAAATAAATAAAAAAAGCCGTCCAAATGGACGGCTAATTTGTATTATTTACGAAGACCAAGACGTTCGATAAGGGAACGGTAACGTTCGATATCTTTACGACGAAGGTAGTCAAGCATGTTACGGCGTTGACCAACCAATTTCAACAAACCACGACGGGAATGATGGTCTTTTTTTGTGTTCTTTCAAGTGTTCAGTTAAGTATGTGATGCGGCTTGTCAAAATCGCAACTTGTACTTCTGGAGAACCAGTGTCACCTTCATGAGTAGCGTATTCTTTAATTACTGCTAATTTAGCTTCTGTAGTTAACATTAATGTTACCTCCTAAAAAAATAATAATCCCGATAAGCTTTAAGTAACCGTTGGAGATTCGAATACTTCGCTTACGATATGTCTTATGACTTAGTTAAGTATACAGTATAATCCCCCATAGTGTAAGGTTTTTCATGAAAAAAAGAGGATAATATCCCTCTTTTTAGACCATATTATTTAGGTACTTATTTTTGAACCGAGCATCATACGGTCGCTTAACGCACCTTCGCCAGCTACTTCAAATTTTTTTGTAACAAATCAGCAACTGTTAATTTTTTTCTTTTTCTTCCCCTTTTACATCATAGATGATACGACCAGCGTCCATCATGATAAGACGATTACCAAAGCGCAATGCATCACGCATGTTGTGCGTAATCATAAGGGTTGTTAGATTATGTTCTGAAACAAGTTTATCTGTTAATTGCAATACATTTTCAGCTGTCTTAGGATCAAGTGCTGCTGTATGTTCGTCCAAGAGTAATAAATCAGGACGAAGCATAGTAGCCATAAGCAATGTAATAGATTGACGTTGACCACCAGATAATAGGCCCATCCGTGCAGATAGACGATCTTCAAGGCCTAGACCTAATAGTGCAAGGCGTTCTTTAAAGAATGCTTGTTCACTATCTTTGAAAGCCCATTTAAGACCCAAGTTTTTGCCACGGCGCATCGCAAGGATCAAGTTTTCTTCGATTTGCATATTGCCTGCTGTACCAACCATAGGATCTTGGAATACACGGCCGATGTATTTAGCACGTTTGTATTCTGGCATTTTTGTTACATCAATATTATTGATGGTAATACTGCCTTCATCGACAGGAAATACACCAGCGATGGAGTTTAGCAATGTACTTTTACCAGCACCATTACCACCGATTACGGTACAGAAATCGCCTTCTTCTAAGCGAAGGTCGATGCCTTGTAGTGCAGTTTTTTCATTAATTGTGCCCTTAAAGAAGGTCTTTACCATATTTTTTACTTCTAACATAGTGTCCTCCTTAACGAGCTAACCATTTGGCTTTCAATGTAGGCAAAGAAAGCGCGATGGCAACAAGAATAGCAGTGAATAATTTTTAAATCGTTTGGTGGCATACCCATGTAGAGTACGGCAGCGATAACGATACGATATACGATGGAACCAAGTACTACAGCAATGAGGCTACGAACAAAGGATTTTGTACCGAATACAACCTCACCGATAATAACGGATGCCAAGCCGATTACGATGGTACCAATACCCATGCCTACGTCGGCAAAGCCTTTGGAATTGACCGATAAGCGCACCGGACATACCAACGAAAACCGTTGGAAATCAATAGGCCAAGAACGATCATATTATCTGTGTTCACGCCTTGGGCGCGAATCATTTGAGGGTTAACGCCTGTTGCACGTAATGCGGTACCAATTTCAGTACCGAAGAACCAGAACAGTAATAAACATACAACAACAGCTACGATAACACCAACAATGGCAGCAGACCACATATTTGGTGTATGAAGCACGCTACCAATAATTGTATAAATTGTATCCATGCGAAGTAAGGATACGTTGGCTTTCCCCATAATATGAAGGTTAATGGAATATAAAGCAATCATCGTTAAGATACCAGCTAACAATGCAGGAATCTTTAATTTTGTATGGATCCAACCTGTTACGGCACCGGCAGCCATGCCACCTACGCCAGCAATCAAGATAGAAAGAATTGGGTTCATACCAGTTGTAATCAAGATGGCGGAAATGGCCGCCCCCATTGGGAATGTCCCTTCAACAGTCAAGTCGGCCCACATCAAGAACGCGGAAGGTAATGAATACACCGACCGCTAACAAAGACCACAAAAGGCCTGTCGTTATGGTGCCTACCACTAAATCTAACATCAAAATCTCCTCTTTTATTTCATATCTTTACGAAGTGCATCCGGAATTGTGATACCCTAAATTTCTTAGCTCGTTCTTCGTTGACAGTCAATTTAATATCCTTTTTGTGTTTCGATGGCCATATCGCTAACTTTTGCTTCGCCAGAAAGAACTTTAGCTGCCATCAAACCTGTTTGATAACCCAATTTATAGTAATCTACAGAATATGTCGCTACGCCACCAGTCATTGTCATACCTTCATCAGCTGCAAATACTGGAATTTTTAGCAGCATCTGTAATTTGTGCTAAGTTAGCCATAGCAGATGCTAATACATTATCTGTTGGTGTATAAATAGCTTGTACATCTTGATTTACAAGATTTGTTGCTGCTTGTTGAATATCGTTTACGTTGGAAACTGTAGCTTCTACAACTGTAATACCTTTTGTAGCAGCATAGGCTTTCATTTTTTCAACTTGTAATTGGGAGTTGATTTCAGAGGATGTGTAAATAGCACCAATGCGTTTTACATTTGGCACCAATGCGATGATAAGATCTACCTCTTTTTCAACAGGTGTCATATCAGATGTACCAGTTACATTGCCACCTGGGATGTTCATTGGATTGAACGAGTTTAGCTGTTACATAGTCTGTAATAGCTGTACCTAAGATTGGCATATCATGAGATGCATTTGCCATCGTTTGAGCCGCTGGCGTTGCAATCGCTAGTACTAAATCCTTTTTATCGGATACAAAACGTTGCGCAATACTATTCAAATTAGATTGGTCAGCTTGTGCATTTTTGTTGGTCGATTTTTAATGTTTTTCCCCATCTTTAAAAACCTTTAGATGCAAGACCATCTACAAAGCCTTTATTAGCAGCATCAAGGGATGGATGTTCTACTAATTGAATAACGCCAATTTTCTTTTGGTCACTAGTTGTAGTAGTATTGGAACCACAACCAGCTACCATTGCCATAACAGTGATGGCACTAAGTGCCACTGCAATACCTTTTTTCCAGTTCATGTGTAACTCCTTACCAGTTAAGTACTAAATCATAGTTGCTTTGTTCATCAAATCCTCTGGTAAGGTGATGCCCAATTTTTGTAATTTATCTTTATTTACAACTAATTTGAATTCTTTTTGCATTTCAATCGGCATATCTTCGACTTTAGCTTCACCAGTTAGCACCTTAGCCGCCATCAAGCCAGTTTGGTAACCAAGTTTGTAGTAGTCTACAGATAAGGACATAACCGCACCGCCTTTTACGTGGTTATCTTCACCGCCGAATACAGGAATTTTTGCAGGGTCGGTAATCGCTACAAGATTGCTCATAGCAGATGCTACCACATTATCTGTTGGTACATAAATGGCATCAACACGTTGAGATACAAGGTTTTGTGCCGCTTGTTGAATATCGTTTACATTGGAAACAGTAACCTCTTCAACCTTAATGCCCTTTGTCGCTGCGTAAGCTTTCATCTTTTCAACTTGAATTTGAGAATTTACTTCGCTAGAGCTATAAATCGTACCGATTGTTTTAGCATTTGGCAATACTTTTAAAATCAAATCTACTTGTTGTTCTACAGGGTTCATATCAGATGTACCGGATACATTACCACCTGGATGTTCATTAGATTTAACAAGTTTAGCAGCTTCGTAATCAGTAATAGCTGTACCCAAGATTGGAATATCATGAGTTGCATTCGCCATGGATTGAGCCGCTGGCGTAGCAATTGCTAAAATCAAATTTTTACGATCAGATACAAAACGCTGTGCAATACTATTCAAATTAGATTGGTCAGCTTGTGCATTTTGTTGATCAAAGGTAATTTTATCAGATAAGCCCTTTTCCTTAAGAGCATCAACAAAACCTTTATTTGCCGCATCTAGTGCTGGATGTTCTACGAGTTGTACAACACCAACCTTATATTCTCCATTAGATGTAGTTTCATTTGTGCCACAGCCTGTGAAAAGCCATCAATGCTGCCGCCGTGAGCGCGAGGGCAATGCCTTTTTTCAAGTTCATTGGGTCTTCCTTCCTATATTCGAAATAATAATACTTCTATTATAAACAACTTTGAGCACTACATCAATGTATCAGACTAAAGTATTTTACATTTGTCCTTATGTAGAGCACATATTGTATTCTAACAGATTTATTATTTATCTAGAGAAGCTAGCATATCCTCTGTCAATTCATTGGCTGCTAGAATGTATTCTTTTAGTGTCCCCTTATCGAGGGCCACCTTCATTACGGGCACTTCAAATGGGTCAAGGATGACACACATTAAAATTTCTCCCGTTACATAATAGCCCACAACGGCTTCCCCTTCATCTTCATCTAAGGTTTCCCGTTTAACAGTCACACAATATGGTTTCATGACCTCCATAGCAGCTTTAGCCACCTCTTCGCGGGTAGCGATATATTCTTTTGCCTTTGTTTCAGGAATATCAAAAATATCGACCTTTACGGTCTTAACCTCTGTTGCCTCTCCCTTCGCCGCCTCGATAGCAGCGCCTAATTCCGTTTGTTTCATCCTATACCTCACATAACATGGACTTTCACCAATGGTGAAAGCCCCATCATACTAGATTGTTTCATCATCTGCATTCAAAAATGCTACGTAACAACGTTTTGCTTCATAAATATCGGCCTTAGATGTAACCTCCCATGGTGCATGCATGCTAAGAACAGCAACGCCGCAGTCGATTACATTCATACCATATAAGGCCATGATATACGCAATGGTGCCACCACCGCCAAGGTCAACCTTGCCGAGTTCAGCCGTTTGGTATGTTACATTATTAGATTCCATTACACGGCGGATAAAGCCCATATATTCTGCATTGGCATCGTTGGAACCGGATTTACCACGAGAACCGGTAAATTTATTAAATACGACGCCCATACCGAGGTAAGAAGCATTTTTCTTTTCAAAAGCAGATGCATACAATGGATCATATCCAGCACTAACATCAGAGGATAGCATACGAGAATTTTTCCAATGTACGGCGCACATTTACTGAATTAGGTTTACCCATCAATGTTAAGATTTCTGCTACCGCATTTTTCAAAGAAAGCGAGATTGCATGCCTGTAGCACCAACGGAACCAATTTCTTCTTTATCTACCAATAAACAGCAAGTCGTACGTTTTACCTTATCAACTTCGAGCATAGCCACCAGGATGTATAAGCACAGACACGGTCATCTTGGCCGTATGCTAATACCATGGAGCGATCAAAAGCCCATATCGCGCGCCTTACCAGCTGGTACAATTTCAAGTTCAGCAGATAATAAATCGCGTTCTACAAATCCATATTCTTTTTTCAAGAAGGTTATTAATAAATTTAGTAACCCCTTCTTTTTTTCTTCATCTTTAACAGGACGACTACCGATGAGAAGATCAAGAGCCTCACCTTCAATCACCTTGGCTGCATTCTTTTTGCATTTGTTCTTGTCCTAAGTGAGGCAATAAATCTGTAATGCAGAATACAGGATCAGACTCTTTATCACCAATATTAATGTTGATGCGTGTACCATCTGTTTTTACTACAACCCCATGAATGGCAAGCGGCATAGCTACCCAGTGGTATTTTTTTATACCGCCATAGTAGTGTGTATCCCAAAACACCAAATTGCTATCTTCATATTGAGGGTTTTTGTTTTTACGTCAATGCGCGGAGAATCGATATGAGCACCAAGGATGTTCATACCGAGGTCTAAATCATCGGTACCGATATTAAATAGCGCAATAGATTTATCCATATGAGTATAGTAAATCTTATCGCCCGCTTTAATTGGCGTGTTAGATTTAATCAAGTCTTTTTAAATCAACATAGCCCAGCTTTTTTTGGCAGCTTCTACAGATTGAATGACACATTCGCGTTCTGTTTTACCATTATCCAAAAATTGACGATACGAGTCACCTAATGACATCACGTCTTGTAATGTTTGTTCGTCATAATTATGCCAAGCATATTTACGTTCCATAATTTTATTCCCTTTCTATATAAGCATACAGCACAGTATATCGTGTGTTATGCTTTTTGATTTTTTTCTAATAATTCTTTTTGACGGCGCTCATAGTAGAGCCGCTCTTTCTCTCGGTTAATTTCCGATTTTTTTCTCTATATAGTTTATCGATTTCATCAGTACTATGACTCAATACCTTTGTTACATAAAACTTGGTAATTCCCGACTTAATCGTATATTTTCCTACCTTTAACTGAATGGCAAATGCTCCGTGTTTCGGACAAACGCCTATAGATAAATGCTTATCTCCTTGTATCCGCTCAGGACGTGTCGTTTCCAACCGACTTTGGCAATAGGGACAAAAGGATAATCGCACTCGTCTATCATATACGATACGTTTCTTTTCTTGAAAGTTATCGTACATAAAGAAGGTCAAACCCGGTGGATATAAAAATGGATTTGGCGCCTCTTTCCGTATGGAATCATAATGCAATAATGCTGTTGGCAAATCTAGCTTTTGGCAGATATGTGCCGTAAATATAGCATCGTGAAGTGCATTATGAGCAGATAATTCTTCAGATGATATATGTAAATCCTCCATAGCATGAGCTACAGAGTACTGTTGTGTCGTGCCATATCGTTGATAGCTGTATAGCAACTGTGCATCCGCCCAAGAATCATAGTCGATACTCTTTAATTTATGGAGCAATAAATTTTCTCGCAATATAAGAATATCGTCAGCGCCCCAAGACAGGAGCATATAATCCTTGCCACACCATTGTTGAAAATGACTGTAAGCCGCCCTAAATGGGACACCGCGATTCAAATCTTGATTGGTTATCCCTGTAAGGGCCTTCACATGCTTATGCATATGTGGTAAATATTTAGGTTTTACATACATTGTGAACGAATCCACAATCTCTAAATTCTCATTGAGCTTAATAGCTCCGATTTGAATGATTTCACCGGTCAACGGCATCCGTGCTCGCTTCATAAAGCTAATGTCGTTGCTATATGGTTGATTCCACTCTAAATCAAAAATAATATAATCCATAACTTACGATTCCTGCAGTAATGTTTCAGCTGCCTTAATCACTTGTTCTTCTGTAATAACAGAAATACCTTTATACTTGCCTTCTTTAATAACCTGTTTCATACTTTTACCAATTTCATAATGGTCCATCGATTCAAGTACAATAGATTTTGCTTGGTACGGACCATAGAAAAATGGATTAGACGGTCCATAAAGGGCTACGATAGGAACACCCTGACTAATGGCTACATGCATAGGTCCAGAATCATTCGTAATCAGCAAGTCACACCATTTCATGGCCGCAGCTAAAGGGCCCAATTTAAAAGCACCTGTAGCCACGATTGGCGACGTCTTCATCTGTTCTACAACAGGTTTTACCATGTCCAAATCCATGGGGCCCCCAAAGAATACAGTTTTATACCCTTTATTGCCAAAATAATCGGCTACATCTGCAAAGCGCTCTGCGGGCCATCGTTTTTCAGGCACTGCACTGCCGATATTAAAACCAATAATCTTATCACGAGGCATAACGCCTTGGCTTTTATAAAAACGGAATACCTCGTCATTCCATTCCTTACTAGTCTCGATATGTAATCCGTGATTAGCTACGTCGGTGACGCCTAATTGCTCTAATACGTTAATGTACATATCAGCAGCATGACGTGTCTTGCGATCAAGACGGGTATATTTCGTCATAAATGGTCTAAATAGGAAATGACTCATCCCTGTCGTTACCTTACCGTGAATTTTCCATGCCAAATATGATGTACGTTCATTAGGATGCAGGTTGATAACGATATCTGGACGACCTTGGTCGTTAATGCGACGAGCGATTTCATTTAACCCTTTAATGCTATTATGACGTCCTTTTTTATCGACCGTAATCAAATCATCGATATAAGGATTGTATTTCATCACATCTTGTAACTTTTCATCAATCACATAGGTGATATGACTATGAGGTGCTGCTTTACGCAACACCTCTAGAAATGGAGTCGTTAATACTACATCACCTAAATGCATGAGAAAGGTTACGACAATACGTTTATAATCAAGTTCCATCATAAATCCTTTCTCAACATTTCAGAATACACATCCCATACCGCATCTACTGGAATTTGTGCCATACAGTCGGGATCATCTACTAGCGGCTGTTCAGGTGTAGCCTTAGATGTAGGGGAAATAATAAGATGCACATGACTGCCCCCATACGGGCCCGTTCTATGCGGTGATGTCGTACCAAACAACGCGATTAATGGTTTCTTTAATGCATTGGCAATATGTAAAGGCCCCGTATCAGCGCTGATGAAAATATGGCAGTGACGAATCAACTCGATTAACTCAGCCATGGTCGTTTGACCAACTAAATTAATGAGATTATCGCTCTTCACATAGTTTTCTATAAATTGACCTTTTTCACTATCATCAGGCGAACCTGCAATGACCACCTTTTTACCACTTTCACAAAGGCGAATACATAATTCACCAAAATTTAATAACGGCCATTCCTTAACAATCCATCGTGCACCAGGTACAACGACAACATAATCATCGGTTACACCTAGTTCGGATAGCCGGTTGCGAATCTTCCCTTCTGCTGCATGGTCATGAGGCATTGGAAATTCCACGCCATCCACTTCGCCACCTAAGGCACGTACCGTATCGAGATAGCGCTCAATAACGTGATCATATTTATGAGCTCCTACTAGAGCTTTATTAACTAATTGACTGCCCTCGCGAAGTTCCCAATAGCCATATTTCTCAGGAGAACCCGATAGTAGAGATACAATGGCACTTTTGGCGATACATTGTAAATCTAAGGTCATATCGAAATGACGACTATGTAGTTCTTTACGAAGATTCCATAAATAAGACGGCGATTTTAATTGTTTCTTATCGATGATAATTACTTCGTCCACCCAAGGGGTACCTGGCAAGAGGCTCGCAAATTGTTCATGTATGGCCCAGGTAATTTTTGCGTGCGGCAAATTTTGGCGCAATGCATATAATGTTGGCAATGCGTGAATGACATCACCTAAGGAACTCATTTTTATGATGAGTATATTGGAATAGTCCTTCATAATAACCCCTCTATGAACGAAGAATACACACAAATGTGGTTCATCCAAAAATTAATGCTTTAAAATCTTTTTCATGAAATGTAATAGATTGGATTCTGTAAACAGATATCCCTTTACCCCTGCAGCCTCAGCAGCATCTACATCACGTTGGCTATCACCGATGAGAAAGCTATGTTCTACATCAACATCTAAAATCCTTGATAGCTTGCAAAATCATACCAGGCTTTGGTTTACGACAATTACAATCGACAGCATAGCGTTCTACAGTGCCATCCTTGTGATGTGGGCAATAATAGAAATGTAAAATAGGTGCACCCGCTTTAAACAGTTCATTCCCCATATAATCATGTAGGATTTGTACATCGGTTTCCTTATAATAACCTCGTGCCACACCACTTTGGTTTGTTACGACTATAAGTTCATAACCAGAATCATGGGCTAATTTCAATGCTTCTTTTGCACCATCAACCCACTGTAGATCCGCTATCTTATAGAGATAGGAAACATCCTTGTTGATAACCCCATCTCTATCGAGGAATAACACCTTTCTCATACTACATCCTTTACAATTATCAAAGAATTGACATTAATCTGTCACAACAAATTAACGCAAAGTAACCTTCGTTATTATCTAATAATTCACAATATTCTTTTACGGCATCAGCTAATGGTGTGAAAGCCTTTATCATAGCCAGCAGCCATCAATTTTAGTCGTGTCTGCTTCGGTAAAAGCTTTGGTATTTACCAATCAACACTTCTGGGAACGGAATGTATTCAATGCGACCTTTACCATTATAGTCAATAACAGCTTGCATGAATTCATTGAAGCTATGTGCGTGACCTGTACCGCAGTTGAATGTACCAGAAATTTCAGGATGTTCCCAGAAATAGAAGTTTACATTTACCACGTCTTTGACATAGATGAAAATCACGTGTTTGACCACCATTTTTCATAGCCATCTGTGCCTTCAAACAAATTGATAACGCCTGTTTCTTGGTTCTTATAGAACATTTGGCGTACAAGAGATGCCATTTTATCCTTATGTGCTTCATTAGGACCAAATACATTGAAAATAACGCAAACCTACGACTTGTGCTGTATATTCGCCTTCAAATTTACGTACATAGCGGTCAAATAATAGCTTAGAATATGCATACGGATTTAAACGCTTCTTCTGCTTCTGGCTTTTCAACAAAGCCATTTGTACCATTGCCATACGTAGATGCAGAGGATGCATAGATAAATGGAATAGCACGATCTTGGCAATAGTGGAATAGATTTTTGGAACCTTCGTAGTTGTTCTTCATCATATATTTGCCATTGTATTCCATCGTATCTGCACATGCGCCTTCATGGAAAATGACTTCAATAGGACCTACATTGAATGTGCCGTCTGCAATGGCAGCATCAAAATCATCACAGTCAATGTAATCTAAATAATCTAAATTTTGGAGATTGCGAATTTTACGACCATCTGTTAAATCATCAACGATTAAAATATCATTGCGACCGCGTTCGTTTAAGGCTTTCACAATATTACTACCAATAAAACCGGCACCACCAGTTACAATAATCATAATTTCCCCTCCTTAGCCATCGTGGCTATTTTCTTTACGATATCTGATGTGGAGTATCCTTCTTTAAATGAAAGTACCTCTACTTCATCTACAGATTCTCTACCAACGATATCCTCTTTTTTATAATCGCCGCCCTTAACAAGAATATTAGGGCGTAAGTATGCTAATAATTCGGCAGGTGTATCCTCCTCAAAAAGGACAACACCATCTACACATTGTAAGGCACTTAATAAGGCTGCTCTATCCTCTTCGGATACGATAGGTCTTGTTTCACCCTTTAAACGTCTAACAGACGCATCAGAGTTAAGTCCAATAATGAGGTGAGCACCAAGTTGTGCCGCCTCTTGTAAATACGTAATATGTCCTCGATGCAGAATATCAAAGCAACCATTTGTAAATACAACGGTTTCGTCCATGCTTTGCCATTTATCGATTAACGCCTTCATTTCTTCTTTCGTATATAATGGGCTAGATGTTGTCAATTGGCGTACAGAGCGCCATAACTCAATCAACTCTTGGCGATGGATTGGATATGTTCCCACCTTAGATACGACGATACCAGCAGCGCCATTAGCGATATGTAGGGCTAAACGCATGGATAAACCACTGGCTAAGCATGAAATCATCATAGCTACGACCGTATCACCAGCGCCACTCACATCGAATACATCCTGTTGTGTTGCTGGATTATGCCAAGTTCTACCATCCTTAGCCACAACGGTAATACCCTTAGCGGAACGAGTACCGATAATATATTTAATATTAACCTTATTAAGTACTTCCTTAGCCGCCTCAATAACTGAGGTATCATCATTCGGAATCACACGACCTAAGGATTCACCCAATTCTTTTACATTCGGTGTAATACATGTAGCACCATCATATTTGGACCAATCAGCACCTTTAGGATCTACGATGGTCTGTACTTGATACGTGTTCGCCAACTTGAATACATGTTGCAACAATGTCGGTGTGCATACGCCTTTTCCATAATCGGATATGACGATGCCTTGTAATCCACGTTGACAAAGCTCTTCTAGCCAACTGATTAATTGTTCTTCTTCAGCAGCTGTAATAGGTGTAATCGTTTCAAAATCGAGGCGCATCATTTGTTGACGGTCACCTAAAATACGCATTTTAGTAATCGTAGACCGACTTTCATCATGGATGAGACCGGATGTATCAATATGATCAGCGGCCAATAAGTTATCGAGTACTCTACCATGGTCATCGACACCAGCTACGGCCCCTAAATAGACATGGCAATCGAGATTAGCTAAGTTAGACGCTACGTTACCTGCCCCGCCAAGCACTTCTTTCACAGAGGATACGCGATTGACCGGCACAGGAGCCTCTGGTGAAATACGGCTCACATCGCCAAATACATAACGATCCACCATAACATCACCGATAACTGCAATGTTTAGGTTCGGTAATGAATTTGTCAAAAACTCATTCACTGTTTTTGTAATCATAGGTCCCCTTTCAAGAAATCTGTGATTTCTTCCCTATCTCGATTAATAATCTTCTTCAATAAGTTCGCAAATGATATGACCAGCTAAAATGTGCATTTCTTGAATACGCGCCGTAACAGTACTTGGAATAGCTAGTGTAAGATCGCATAATTCTGCCAATTTACCGCCACCTTCACCGGTGAAAGCAATCGTGTGCATACCTGTATTTCGTGCCATTTCCACGGCTTTCACAACATTTTTTGAATTACCCGATGTGGAAATACCGATAAGTACATCCCCAGAACGGCCTAAGCCTTCAACTTGACGCGCAAACACTGCATCATAGTCATAATCATTGGCAACAGCTGTCAAAATAGATGTATCTGTAGTAAGCGCAATGGATGCAAGAGAGCGGCGTTCTTTTTTAAAACGTCCAATAAGTTCTGCTGCAAGATGTTGAGAATCCGCAGCGGAACCACCATTACCACAGAATAAAATTTTATTACCACTATTCAAAGCCACAATACAGCGGTTAGCAATTTCTTGAATAACATCCATCTGATCCATTGTTTTACTAAACACATCAAGATGGTCTGTAAATCGATCCGCAATGATTGGATTTATATCTGTCATTATAAAATCTCCTTTAGTAGGCGATCCGCGTTTTTCCAAAATAGTTTTTCCGTTTGTTCTTCTGAAAGCCCGGCGCCTCTAAATGCATCATACAAACGATGCATATCTGAAATATCCTCAATTTCTGTATTTGGCTTGATACCATCAAAATCAGTGCCTAGAGCGATTACATCTTCACCGCCCTTATTGATGATATACAATCCGTGCTTCACAATATCATCGATGCGACTGATAGGTGAAGTCCCTAAGAAGGATTGAGCAAAGTTCAAACCTATAACGCCACCCTTTTCGCCAATTAGACGAATCAAGTGGTCCGGCAAATTACGACGATGAGCTGTCACTTCTCGCGCATTAGAATGAGATGCAATAAAAGGCACATCAAGAATATCGCCTAATTGTTCTGTTCCCCCATCATTAAGATGAGAACAATCAACAATCATGCCTAATTCTTGCATCCGTTCTACAAATGCAATGCCTGTTTCAGTCAATTTCTTATGAGAATCTCCAGTATTAGGTTCCCCCAATTCATTAGGATAATTCCAGGTCAATGTAATAAGTCGAACACCATCAGCGTAAGCCTTGTCTAACTTAGCTAAATCGCCTCCAAGAACTCCCCCCTCTTCAATGGATAATAAAGCAGCTACTTTATGATTTTCATAACACGCTGTAATATCATCATAAGAACGCACATGACTGATATAGTCGCTATATTTTTGTATCTGACTATCGAACAATTGGCGCATAGATTCATATCTACCATACGAATCGTCTTGTTCTTCTAAGTCTACAAATAATGCAAAATCCTGCAATCGACTATGCCCTTTGATAAGGCGCTCAATATCAATTTTCCAGTTATTAGAAAATAAATCACCATCATGAGGGTGGTCGATTAATTGCATTATCGTATCACAATGTAAATCAATCATATATTCACGCTATTTCTTTGCTTTTTTAGCATCTAATTTTTTTAATGCTTTAAGTTCAGCCATAAAGCTGTCAATATTATCAAACTTACGATATACTGAAGCAAAACGTACATAGGCAACTTGGTCAATATCTTTTAATTGTTGTAATACAAGTTCACCAATACGATCTGTAGAAATCTCTTGATTTACTTCATTGCGAATGTCTCGCTCTACATTATTGACCACTTCTTCCATAACGGACATAGGCACTGTTCGTTTGTCACAAGAACGCAACAAGCCATTTAACAATTTACCACGGTCAAATAATTCACGGCGACCATTCTTCTTTGCTACCATGAGTGGTACTTCTTCGATGATTTCATAAGTAGTAAAGCGGCGTCCACAATTAATACACTCCCGACGACGACGGATACTATTTCCTTCATCTGTCGTTCTTGAGTCTGTTACCTTCGTGTCTGTATGTTGGCAATAAGGACATCTCATTAGCTAATACTCCTTTTCTAATCAGTCAGTAATCATGAAAAAGGCACAATACGCCTATTTTCTTATACCTTATATAGTACCATATTTAGTAGGAAAAGTCCCCCATATAATACAAAAGAGTATTATATGGGGACTTTTATGCACTACGTGCTAAATCGTATGAAATTAACGTTTAATAGCATCTTCAATGTGTAACAAGCAATCACCAGATTCGATACGGCTGCCTTCACGAACAAGAATTTCTTCAACGATACCACCGATAGGAGCTGTAATTGTTGTTTCCATCTTCATAGCTTCTGTTACGATTAATGGTTCACCTTTAGTTACGGATTGACCTTTCTTAACTAGAATCTTAACAACGGAACCAGACAACGTAGCACCAATTTCACCAGGGTTGGATTCATTTACTTTACGACGAACAACGCCAGTTGTTTTTAGCATGTTTATCATGAACTTTAATAGAACGTGGTTGGCCATTGAATTCAAAGAGAACGATGCGATTACCATCTTCATCAGGATCGGATACACCATTCATCTTGATAATTAATGTTTTTACCTTTTTTCAATAGTAACTTGAATTTCTTCACCACGTTTCATACCAAAGAAGAATGTTGGTGTATCTAGTACAGATACATTACCAAAGTCTTTAGTAAATTTAGTGTAGTCTTTAAATACTTTAGGATACAAGCAGTATGCACTTACATCTTCATCAGTAGTATTAGCACCCATTTCGTTTAATTCATTACGAACATGTTCGAAATCAGTTGGAGGTAATACAGCACCAGGACGAACAGTAATAGGGCGAGCACCTTTCAAGATGATTTTTTGAAGTTCTTCAGGGAACCCTTGATATGGTGTACCTAGACGACCTTCGAAGAATTCTACTACTGATTGAGGGAAATCAAGAGTATCACCTTTTTCATAGATATCTTTTTCAGTCAAATTATTTTGTACCATGTACAATGTCATATCACCAACGACTTTAGAAGAAGGTGTTACCTTGATGATATCACCAAACATCATATTAACTTGGTGATATACTTTTTTAATGTCTGTCCAACGATCACCAAGTCCAACCATTTTAGCTTGTTGTTGCAAGTTGGAATATTGACCGCCTGGCATTTCATGTTGGTATACTTCTGTATTTGGATATTTTTCAGCTTTATCAACGCCTCTGTAGTAAGGACGAATACTACCGAAGTAATGAGACATTTCTTCCATGTAGTCGATGTTCATTTGTGGTTGACGTTCTGTACCTGCCAATGCATAGTACATGGAGTTCATGCTAGGTTGGCTTGTACCATTTGCAAATGCAGAGTAAGCTAAGTCGATTACGTCTACACCAGCATCTACAGCGCGGCCATAGGAGTAAATCGTATTGCCAGAACCTTCATGAGAATGCAAATGAATTGGTACTGTCACAGCGTCTTTCAAAGCGGATACTAAGTTGTATGCAGCTTGAGGTTTCAACAAACCAGCCATATCTTTAATAGCAATGATATTGGCACCAGCATTTTGCAATTCTTTTAGCCATTTTTTTACATAGTAATCAAGATTGTATTTAGGACGATTGCTGTCGAGGATATCGCCTGTGTAGCACAATGCAACTTCAGCAATCTTATTTTGATTGCGAACTTCATCAATAGCAACCTTCATATTGTCAAGGCTATTCAAGCTATCAAATACGCGGAATACGTCGATACCATTTTTAGCGGACAATTGAATGAAATTACGAACTACATTATCAGGATAGGATGTATAACCAACGGCATTAGCACCGCGAATCAACATTTGAAGCAATGTATTAGGCACTTCTTTACGGAACATGCGCAAACGTTCCCATGGATCTTCGTGCAAGAAGCGATAGGATACGTCAAATGTTGCACCGCCCCAACATTCTAAGGAGAATAGATTTGGTACACCTTTAGCGGCATCGCCAGCTACGCGTGCCATATCGATGGTACGCAAACGTGTAGCAAATAAAGATTGGTGAGCATCACGCCATGTTGTATCTGTAAAGAATACTTGTTTTTGGTCAGCCAACCATTTACTGAAGCCTTCTGGACCTAATTCGTCGAATTTTTGTTTTGTACCAGGTGCAGGAGATACATCTAATTTAGATGGCAATTGCATTGGTTCAAAATCAGGTACTTCTTGAGGGCCTGCACCGGAGTAACCATTGATTGTAGTATCCGCAATGTAGCGAAGCAATTTAGTACCACGGTCGCGATCTGGTTTTAATTCGAATAATTCAGGATGGTCTTCAATGAAGTTAACTGTGTAGTTACCGCTTTGGAATTCAGGGTTTTCAAGAACGTTAATCAAGAAATGAATGTTTGTTTTAACGCCACGAATACGGAATTCTTTCAAGCAACGAAGCATTTTACGAATAGTTTCTTCGTTGTTAGGACCGAAATGCAGTTGCTTTTACAAGCAAGGAATCATAGTAAGGTGTTACTACAGCGCCTGTGAAAGCATTACCGGAGTCAAGGCGAATACCAAAGCCGCCGGAACTACGATATGCTAAGATTTTACCAGTATCTGGCATAAAGTTGTTCTTAGGATCTTCTGTAGTGATACGACATTGAATTGCAGTACCTTTACAAGGAATTTCATCTTGTTCAGGAATGCCTATTTCTGGGCTGTGCAAATCATAGCCTTCAGCGATACGAATTTGAGAATGAACAATATCGATGTCCGTAATCATTTCTGTTACGGTATGTTCTACTTGGATACGAGGGTTAACTTCGATGAAATAGAAGGAACCATCAGCAGTTACCAAGAATTCAACAGTACCAGCATTAACGTAGCCAACATTTTTCATGATTTTAACGGCTGCGTCACAGATACGTTTACGAGTTTCTAATGGTAATGCAAAAGCTGGTGCCATTTCAACAACCTTTTGGTGACGACGTTGTACAGAGCAGTCACGTTCATGTAAATGAACGACATTACCATGTTCATCACCTAAGATTTGAACTTCGATATGTTTAGGTTCAACGATGAGTTTTTCTACATATACATCATCATCACCAAATGCTGCTTTAGCTTCAGATTTAGCGCGGTCATACGCATCGCGTAAATCTTCTTTGCGGTGAACTTCGCGCATACCACGACCGCCACCACCATTTACGGCTTTAATCATCAAAGGATAGCCGTGAGTTTCAGCAAATTCTTCCAATTGTGCAAAATCACGCAATGCCCCATCAGAACCTGGAATCATTGGAATATCTGCCAATTTAGCTTGTGTACGAGCATTAACCTTATCGCCGAACATATTCAAATGTTCTACGTGAGGTCCAATAAAAATGATGCCTTCTTCACCGCAACGACGAGCGAACTCTTCGTTTTCGGATAAGAAACCATAGCCAGGATGGATCGCATCAATATCATGTTCCTTAGCAATGCGGATGATATCTTCGATATCCAAATAGGCATCAACTGGTTTTTTACCTTCCCCAACCAAATATGCTTCATCAGCTTGGTTACGGTGCAAGGACAATGTGTCTTCTTTAGAATAGATAGCTACTGTTTTAATACCCATTTTCGTTACATGCACGAAATACGCGGATTGCGATTTCGCCACGATTGGCTACCAAAAACTGATTTAATTTTTCTTCATAATTGCCTCCTACCGAGTCCTATCGAATGATAGATTTGTGTGCATTGATATACATTGTATATATGCATATCGAAATACATGTTTTACTTAAACATTTATCACTTTTTTTGATATCCGATTATGAATCAAATATACTTCTATTATACAATAATTTTTCAGATATTAAAAGCATTAATCATCAATATGGTTATATTTATAAATTATTTAAACCTAATATAGAAATTATTCTATTCATTAATTTTTTTCATATGTATTTTTCACATACACCGGATGTGGAATAAGATTATATTTATGTAATTTATTCATCACCCAAGAAATGTTGCATTAAATGATTCAATTCTTCTTGGTCACGAGCCCCCATCGTTTCAACAGCGGAATGCATAGCCAATAATGGTAAGCCAATGTCCATCGTCCGCATTGGTAACATAGCTGATGAAATAGAACCTACAGTTGAGCCGCCCGGAATATCTGACCGATTGACGTAAATTTGGTATGCTACATTAGCTTCCTCACAAAGGCCTTTCACAATGGCAATAGCCTTTGCATCGCCTGCATAAGATTGGCTGCAGGCCTGTTTCAATGTAACGCCTCCATTAAGAACAGGGAAATTGGTAATATCATTTTTCTCTGGATAATTTGGATGCAATCCATGAGCTACATCAGATGAAATCATGAAGCCACGAGCCACGTCTAAATCCATATCATCACGGCTTAATCCCAAACTGCGATACACACGTTCTAATAAGTTTGGCAATAGCATCCCTGCTCCACCTTGTTTAGTACGACTACCGACCTCTTCATTATCGAATAGGATTGCACAGCGAATACCATCAACTTTATTTATCTTTGCCTCTACAATGCCTGCAAGAACACCGAAGCAAGACGTTAAATTATCAAGTCGTGGTGAACTAATGAAATCAAACTCTGTACCAACTAACGTACCTTCTGTTACAGGATAGAGTGTAATTTCATAGGATAGAATTTCAGAAGGATCACAATTAATCTCGTCTGCTAAAAATTGATTCCATACCTCCGCCTCGGATTTTGTCGTATCATCATTGGGCTTCATCATGATGATAGGTAACATTTCTTTTTGACGATTTAATGCTACCCCATCATTCACACTACGGTTCATATGAATCGCTAAATTAGGGATAATGGCGATTGGACGCTTTGTATCAAACAAAACAGAATCCACATCATATGGATTTCCACCCTTTAAAACGACAGTACCTGCCGCACCTAAAGGTCGGTCCAACCATGTGTTTTGTATTAATCCGCCATACATTTCTACATTGAGCTTCGTGTATCCTTTTACATCAGTAATAGGATTGGGCTTTACCCGTATTGCAGGAAAATCGGTGTGAGCCGATGCAATGCGCAAGGAATGACGATAGTCTTCGCCTATGTGAAAGGCAAATAACGTTGTACCATACACATTAACCACATAATCACCAGAGGTTAAATTCCAAGGTTCTTCTAAGGATAACTCTGTAAAGCCCTGCATCTAATAATAGCTGTAAACTAGTATCTACCGTATGATACGGAGATGTACATCCTTTGATATATTTTATTAATTGAGGATTATCAAATTTCATATGACCTCCTACTTAATTATTACATGCAAATCGTTATGCAATATACATAATCTATAGCCATTGTATCACAAAAACGCCGTCCCACAAGGGACGGCGTCATCTATCATAATCGTATACGTTTATGTAATTGTGTTTTACCACATACCGATTGCTTTTCATCCAGATAGAACCTAATCCTACAAAGATGATTAAGTTGATAACAGATGAGAAGAAACCAAGTTTCCACCATGTATTTTTGAGGCACATATCCAGTATTGAAGATTACTGGAGAAGGACCTGCTGCATAGTGAGTCAAGGACATACACAAGTTAGATGTGAATGCAATCATCAACAATGTCAACATTGGTGGTGCACCTGCAGAAATCGCAATAGCGGAGAATGCTACGAACATAGCAGAAACATGTGCAGTCAAGGATGCGAATACATAGTGGGAATATGTATTAATAAGTACAGCTATAACGAAGGCAATAATCCAAGAGCCTTCTGGAATATAACCACCTACAAGTACTGTAGCCCATTTGATGAAATCCTAATTTTGGATAAGAAACCAGCAAAAGCCCATCAATGTCCCCATCCAAACCAATGTATCCCAAGCACCTTTTTCACTTTTAACATCGTCCCAAACAAGAACGCCTGTAGCAAGCAAAATAGAAATACCTAAGAATGCAACAGTGGTAGCATCAAGTTTTGTGAATTGAGAAGTAGCCCATAATACTAAATGCTAAAATGAATACGCCAAGCATAACCCATTCTTGGAAGGACATTTTACCAAGGCCTTTTAGCTCTTCGCGAATCATTTGTTGTGCTTCACGAGCATCTTTAATTTCAGGTGGGTATGCTTTGTAAATGAAGTACGGCATAATGATCAATGCAATAATACCAGGAACGATGGCTGCCATAGCCCAATCACCCCAAGTAATACCAATACCAAAGGATTGAAGTGCCAATGCAGCAACCAATGTATTACCCGCCATGGATGTTTGGAACATAGCTGATGTAATCGTATTGACTTGATAAATAGATTGCATCAAGAAGGAACCAATTTTACGAGGGCCATTTTGAGGTTCAGAACCAAACGCTTTGGCCAAACTTGTTGTAATTGGCATAATAACACCGCCCACACGAGCTGTGTTAGATGGTGTTGCTGGAGCCAAAATCAAATCAGATAAAGCTAATGCATAGGCTAAGCGTAAAGAACTACTACCAAAAGCAGCAATCAAATTATACGCAATACGTTTCCCCAAACCAGTTTTAATAAAGCCACGAGAGAATAAGAACGCACCAACAATTAGCCAAATGGCAGAGTTAGCAAAACCAGAGATTGCTTCACCAATTTTCAATGTACCTGTTAATGCAGCCACGGTGATAACAACGATAGATACACCACCAATCGGTAATGGCTGCGTAATAAAGCCTACGATTGTAGCAACAAAGATGGCGAATAAGTGCCAAGATTGAGGTGTCAAACCCTCTGGTGTTGGAATAAACCACAGGCCTATACCAAAGACGGCTGGAATAATCCAGTTCAATAGTTCTTCATACACATACCTCCTACATAGGAAAAAATTTAAACTTTGTATGAAAAAAGCTGTACATCTAAAACTATGCACAGCTTTCATCGTCATATACAACCTACTCAGGTAAAGATACATCCTCTAAATTTGTTTTGTCGATAGACTCAATATCACCTTTATCACAAAGGTTTGCAATATTAGGATCGATTGGTAAACGGCTCAACAATAATAGACCATATTTTTGAAGAATTTCTTCAATATGGCTTTCACCAAAGATTTGGTAATCCTTACCATTATCTGGACAATGGAAGTACGAATAGTTTTCTACTACACCGATGATAGGTACTTGCATCAAATCAGCCATTTTAACTGCTTTTTCAACAATCATAGATACCAAGTCTTGAGGAGATGTAACAATGATAATACCATCCAATTTCAAGGATTGATATACCGTAATTGCTACGTCACCTGTTCCTGGTGGCATATCAACGAATAAATAATCGATGTCTTTCCAAATAACATCACTGTAGAATTGTTTTACAACATTGCCCAAAATAGGACCACGCCACAATACAGGATCTGTATCATTTTCAAGCAACAAATTAACGGACATTACATCAATGCCATATTGCTTAGTTTTAACAGGATACATACCCACTTCGTCAGCATAAGCCTTTTCTTTGATACCAAACATCTTAGGAATGGATGGACCAGTTATATCAGCATCAAGAATACCTACTTTATAACCTTTACGAGCCATCGTTAAGGCCATCAAGCTTGTAACAGAGGATTTACCTACACCACCCTTACCGGATACAACACCGATAACATGTTTAACGGAACTCAATTCATGCAATGGCGCCGTCATATCTTGAGGCTGTTGTGCACCACCGCAACCTGCGGATTTGGATGGACAACTATTGCAATCACTACTGCTGCTACCGCAACCCATAGTAAACACCTACTTTCTTCGAGGACTTTCCTCAACAATATATAGTTAGAAAAATTATTATCTCATTGTAAATATCGTTCATTGTGAAAGCTCTTTCTACAACTAACACATCATATATTTACAGTGTTATTGTATCATGGTCAGTTTAATAATTTTTCAATATACCTATACGCTTTAAAACGATCTAAATTATTCACCACAATAGTCCTTTGTAAGAGCACAGAGGATTTCCATCCCCTTTCTCAATTTCTGGAATGGTTGGCACCGTATAGCTCAAACGGAATGCATGACCATTTTGTACACCATCCGCTGCAAAAAGCACCACATTTAATAATGCCTACATTTTTTTATCCATGCACGCTTCAAAGAATTCATCACAATCAACAGTATCCGGCATTGTCATCCATGCAAACATACCACCTGTAGGTTGTGTCAAATGAACCTTGGAACTACCTTTTTCTTTAAATACACGCATCATAGCATCACATTTAGATTTATATACCTTCCGTACATTTTTCTAAATGTGCATCATAATCGATATGGTCTAGTACGTGTGCTACCACCTTTTGTGTAACTAGTGGCATTTGTCCAGCCGTATTATTTTTTTAATGCTTGGATAGTGCCGATAACATCTTCTGGGCCCAACAAGAAACCCCAACGCGCAAGCCTGCCGATAATGTTTTTAGAATAGGAGCCAGCATAGAGAACACGGTTTTTCCGTATCAAAAGGATTTAAAAGTCGGTACATGTTCACCAGCAAAACGGATTTCACCATATGGATCATCTTCATAAATGAATAAATCATATTTAGATGCAATAGCGTAAATTTCTTTACGACGCTCTAAAAGGCATGGTAATGCCTGTTGGGATTTTGGAAATTTGGAATTAAATAGATATATTTTCCCTTGCCTGATTGAGCCGCTTTTTTTCCAACTCACTTGGAATCATACCGAAACTCATCAGTTTTTGATACCGACTGCCTTAGCCCCCATATTGCGTACAGAATTGATAGCACTTGTGAAAAGTATAATCATCCATGTACACTTCATCGCCAGGTTCACACACAGTAATAGGTACCAAGCCCAATAGTTGACCAGCCCCATTAGAAATAATCAGACCTTGACCCGTCTAAATTCATATGGTGAACTTTCGATAAACGTTGTAAGGTCAATTCTGCTAATCGCGCATCTCCCTTGCATCGGACCATATTGTAATAAACCCATAGGATTATCATGAACGATGAAATCAAAGGCATCTTCGATAACTTTCACAGGAATTGCCTCTGGTGCTGGATTACCAATACCAAAACTGATAAATCCAGGTACACCCAACACCACGTTCAAATACTTCACGGATGAAATTAGGACCTTTTTAATATTACACGTTCAGGAAGTGAAAAACTCATAGTATCGCCTCTTTTATTTTTAATTACATAGAAATTACATGTTTATTAAGCATTAGGATCATGTTCTCGTTCTGCATTACGTTTATTAATATAGCGTTTGTATACCTTCCATAGAAATGAAAATATACAATGGCTGCTACGACGACAATAATACCTAGACGCCCCATATTTTCTTGAAAATTTACAATATCTGTGCCAATAGCAACTTCAAGAGCTGTAGACGGGAATTTACCAATTAAATTAGCCAAGATATAGTCACGCGGTTTAATCTTACTGATAGCCCCTAGTGCAGTGATGACACCAGATGGAAAAATAAGGTAATGATCTAGCAAACAACATGACTACAAAAACCATTGTTACCGGAGAAAATCATCAACCTTCATCAATGTGGTACTCTTAGAAATTAGCTTATCCGCCGCATCTCGTAAGAAATAACGCATAATGTAAAAGCTGATAACTACCCCAATGGTTTCAGCGAGCCATGAAATAATGATGCCTGGCCACATGCCAAACACGAGACCATTCGCTGTGGAAATAAAGATAGATGGCAAAAAGCCTACAGCATTGACAAAAATATCAAGGAGCATACTCACCACCATGGCCATAGGGACCATAGCCTTGAATATACTCAGCAATTTCCTCCATAGAACCACTCGTAGCTAGATGCCACATAGTTGGGTAAAATGTAGGATCTACAATATTAATGATGATAAGTAATACGACAAATAATATGCCCGCTATTACCTGCACCAAGCCTTCACCAGAAGGCGAAAATTTTCGTTCTTTCATAGTTACCTCGTTTAATAAAACTAGTACTATTATAGCACGGATTCTATAGAGTCTGTATAATTAAGTCTATTTTAGGAAATAATAAATTTTATCATTACAAAATTAGCATATATACTCATAAGAGTTGTATAATACAAATATATTCTAGTTCATTACGAAAGAAGGTTTACTATGATACAAGTTGGTCAATCTGCGACAGCAACAGTTACAGTTACAGAATCTAATATTGCAAAAACAATGAAGTCTGGTTCTCTTGAGGTATTCGCTACTCCTGCTATGTGTGCACTTATGGAAGAAGCTGCACAAGCAGCGGTACAACCAGAATTAAATGATGGTGAAGGCACGGTAGGCATCTCCCTATCGATTAGCCATGATGCTCCCTCCCCTATGGGTGCTACAATTACAGCCACTGCTACAGTAACAGCTGTGGAAGGGCGAAAAATCTCCTTTGCCATCGAAGCATCCGATGGTGTTGGATTTATTGGTAAAGGCACACATGAACGATTTGTCATTAACAACGAGAAATTTATGACTAAGGTCAGTGCACGAAAAGCATCAAACTAAATAGACCGATTTCAATTAAAATAAATTTTAGTAAACGTAAAACATCCTCCACAATCGTCTGATTATGGAGGATGTTTTTCATATATATTCTTATATCATGTAAATAATTAGCAAATCTTAACTACCCAACCTTCAGGAGCTTCGATTTCGCCATGTTGGATACCAAGTAATGTATCATATAATTTTTTAGTTACAGGGCCCATATCATCCATACCAGCTGGTACATTAATAGTGCCTTCTGGAGTATCGATTTGACCTACTGGAGAAATAACTGCTAGCTGTACCCGCATAGACCCATTTCAGCAAAAGTCTTTTCAATTCATCTTTATGAACAGGGCGATGTTCTACTTTCATACCAAGATAATGTTCTGCTACATACATCAAGGAACGACGTGTAATGGATGGCAAGATGCTATCAGATTTAGGTGTTACTAATGCACCATCTTTAGAAATGAAGATGAAGTTAGCACCACCAGTTTCTTCTACATGAGTACGTGTAGCCGCATCAAGGTACATATTTTCAGCATAGCCTTTTGCATGTGCATCAGTAATAGCATACAAAGCTCATAGCATAATTCAAACCAGCTTTAATATGACCAGTACCATGAGGAGCTGCACGGTCAAAATCAGTAATGCGGATTTTGATTGGTTTAGCGCCACCTTTGAAGTAAGGTCCTACTGGTGTAGTAAATACGCGGAATTGATATTCGTCTGCATGGTTTTTACACCGATAACGGAGTTAGTACCCATCATGTAAGGACGAATATAAAGGCTTGCACCATGACCATAAGGTGGAACAAAGTCTTTGTTTGCTTTTACAACTTCTTTTACAGCTTCAAGGAAACGTCCTTCAGGTAATGTAGGCATTACAAGGCGTTCACAAGATTGATTCAAACGCTCTGCATTAAGATCTGGACGGAAACATACAATGTGACCATCTTTAGTGTAGTATGCTTTTAAACCTTCGAATACAGTTTGTGCATATTGGAATACACCTGCACATTCATTAAGAACAACGTTAGCATCAGTAATTAATCCGCCTTCGTCCCATTTACCATCTTTATATGTAGTCAAATAACGGTAGTCGGTTTCTACATAACCAAAACCGAGATTATCCCAATCGATATTCTTGCTCATAACAATAACCTCCATGCTTATTAATATACTTATAATCTTAACACTATGAGCAAGTTATTTCAACATATTCTATAGAGGTCGGAAGTTTATCTATAATAAACTTAGTACGATTCAAATCATAAGGTACGTCGTAACGCGTATGATATGAAATAGATTCTACACGACCAGTACGAACCGCATTATCTGGATCCAAAACGGAACTTTTTACAATATCCCCTTCATATATATCATTTCTATCAGTACGATAATAAAATTCTGGTTTATCTTAAAAATATATACAGAACAATACGTATAAATTCTTCTATCAGATGTATGATTTGATTGTAAAAACTCTTGTAAAGATTTATCTCTTGTATGAGCATGTATAAAATTAATTAGATTTTTATACCAAGTGGGCACATACTGATTAGTTACATTCCCTATAAACAATGTATCCTCTTTATGCGCCCATTTAATACGTACTGTTACTATACCACCACGAGCAGGGTCTCTATCAAGGTCATGACTTTCACTAAGACTAAAGGAATCTAGACTATATAGCGTTTTCGCCAATGTGAAAGTCAATATCTTGCTTCAATTGATGAATCATTTGATTATCTACATACTCGCTATGACTATGACTAGAGTGACCAAATTGCTTACTATTACAATCAATGGAAATAGACGGCTCATTCCAATTAAAATTCAATGTATTTACGTCACCATATTCTTGGTACATATTTTTTTGCACTTCAATATGAATCTCTTGAATTCTATCTTTTTCTCGATTTCCATCAAATAAAAGTAATGTAGGCATACCTAGGATTTGTCTGAATAGTATAGACATGGCCCTCAGGGTATTATCAAAAGGGAAATTCATATATAAACTCCTGATCCTCAGTGTTGATAGAGCTGCACTTGGACAGCACACTCATCCTCATCATATAGGTCAATATCATCGGAAAATCTACACCTCATAAGCTCTAATAGATATTGTTTTTAGATTCGTCAATTGAGTACTCCTTAGTAGTTAAAGGATTCTATTTTTACCCTCTACAGGTTTTTGAGATATGCTCCCCATTTAATGCCATAGGTAACACTAATGGATTTCCTTAATAGAAATATGTTGTATCTCTTCAATATAGTAATCTTTATGATTTAATTTCACTTCCTTTGGAACGCCATCTGGTAAATCACCATACCAGCTACCCGTACTTATAATGTCACAAGATGCTACGGTACCTATAAATTTATCTGTCACATTTCTATGCATATACATAGGGACTCCTCCTTTTATTACTTTGTTTAAAGTATAACAAACAGGATGTGACAAAAATGCCTCTATATAATTATTTCGTCAAAAAAATTATTCTTTACATACCGATTTATATTATAATTAACTTACAATATGTATCTAATGTCTTAAGGAGGTATCTCTCATGAAAGAATCTACTAACCCATACACTAATTACTAATCCCTAACAATATTATCTGTATAGGGTCTTAATTATGCAGACCATATAGAGGAAACTAGTCTTGCTACACATGATTTTTCCGGAAATCTTTATGAAAACATCTAATGCATTGGCGTCACATCAAGATATAGTTCCCATTCAAGATGAAAACCTTCATTATGATTACGAAGGAGAGCTCGTCATCGTCATTGGTAAGGCGGGTAAAAATATATCTCGCGACCAAGCTAAAGAACATATCTTAGGATATACCATAGGTAATGATGTATCAGCTCGAACCTTACAATTTAGAGGTTCTCAGTGGATTCTTGGCAAATCCTTAGATAACTTTGCCCCTATCGGTCCTGTTATCGTATCACCTGACGATTTTGATTTTGACAATGCTACCATTACAACGACAGTCAATGGTGAGGTGCGTCAACAAGCTAAACTACAACAAATGCTATTTAAACCATATGCAATTATTGAATTTGTATCCCAGTATATTACACTACAAGAAGGTGACATTATCTTTACCGGTACACCTAGTGGCGTTGTACTTGGTAAAAATGAAAAACGATATGGTTGGTTAAAATCAGGAGATACCGTATCTATATCGATTAGTGGCATTGGTACCTTAGTAAATCAATTTAAATAGTCCCCCCTATATATACCAAAAGAGATTACCTATGATGTGTCTATCCATCATGAGTAATCTCTTTCTTCTTTTTCTATAAGTCTATTTAAATATGATTTTACAATCTAATATGTACTATTTATGTTTCGCTTCAAGATCAAGCATGTATTTCTTGCGTTCAATACCGCCAGCATAGCCAGTTAATTTTCCATTACTACCAATCACACGATGACATGGAATGATAATAGATATAGGATTATGTCCTACGGCACCGCCCACAGCTTGAGCAGACATTTTATCTTTACCTTGCTTTTCAGCTATTTGTTTACCAATATCTCCATAGGTTGTAGTTTTCCCATAAGGTATAGTTTGCAATACAGACCATACAGACTTACGGAACTCTGTTCCTTCAAGTTGTATTGGTGGAGTAATAAATGGTTTTTGACCTTTAAAATATTGGTCTAGCCACATAATGGTCACTTCAAAAGGACCTGTTTTTTGTTCAATATACTCCGCATCATCATAACTAGGAGCATAGCTTTCATCAACGAAAAATAAATCTGTTAAATACGTTAATGTACCAAGCATAATCATTGTTCCTAATGGGCTTTCATAGGTGTATTTATAATTCATAGTACATTAACTCCTTTTTAAACTAACAAATCATTCATAACCTTTTTGTATATCATTATTAAATGATACAGTATTTTTATGAATTTCAAAAGAGGCTATTACACTCTGAAAAACTGCTAGCACATAATTATACTAGCAGTAACTTTACTAGTTTATAGTATATCAAGACTATGGTCTTACAAAATCTTGACCACCATGATTTACTAGAATATCTCCCATCTAATACTTTTTGTGGTAACGCTTTTGTAGACTACCTTGAATTTGGCTCATCATAAAACGATAGCCCTGGGACTATTTACATGATTTATTGAAAAGCTGATTCATCACTATAGATTTGAATAACATACCAGTGAGTTTTATTGTTTCTTTCACGTAATACGTAACCCTGCCTTTATAACCCGCATCATCACGAACGGCACGTTCAATATCTAATTGATATTGTTTTTGTACTGTATCAACTTCATTACCGTCTACAGTAAAATTCTGTTAAGGTCACAACAGATTTGACCATCATTAATCAAAGATAACGCATCCGGTTTTTCAATCAATAACAAAGGCTGTACATCATACAATTTACGATTTGTCAGTTTAGAACCTACTTCATTAATATAGTTTTTGGAAATGCTCAGATTTGCGGTGTGTTTCTAAAGGCAGCCGTATCTTTTATATACCTCCACTACGTATGATTCAGATGGATTACCTTTTTACATGAGCCACATTCATAGATAATGTATTAGGCTCGTTAGCCATAGAGGCTGTTAAATTCTGAACACCTGCAGTATTATACGCACCTTGTAATTCGTTCGGTACTTGGAAACGATACAAACCTACAATAGGGGCTGTATCTACTTGTTCTTGTTTATCAAATGTGAATGCAGCAAATGATGTACTCACACCTAATATGGCAATAGCAGAAGTTAGCAAAATTCGTTTTATCATTCTCTTATTCATTAGTGACTCCTTTACATATATCTTGATAATTTCAGCCCATAATCCAATACGTTTATAAGTTAAAAGTTCACATACTTTTGATGTAAAATGGCCAAATCTACGATAAAAGAAATTAAAGGTTAAATAGGCTGGTATCGTTCCGATAGTCTTAGGCATACGACGGAATATATTTCTTATGGAATATAACTCTTGATATATCCAAAGATATCCTTCTTCTAATTCCTCTTTAGACATACCAAGCGGCGTTACAACTACATGAGACGTATTGTATTTAGATAAATCATGATCAAAAATTCTATTCTGAGCTTCCATTCTCTTGTAAAATTCAGTCCCCGGATATGGAGTTACAATATGAGAGGTAATGGTATCAATTTTCTGGCTAATAATCCAATCTAATGTATTTTTAAATGTCTCTGGCGTGTCTCCATCTAGACCAAATACAAAGCTAGCATTGACCATAATGCCACGCTTATGTAATTCACTAATAAGTCTTTCAAACTCTTCACGATTGTTTTGCATTTTATGAACACTAGATAAAGACTGAGGACTGATACTTTCAAAACCAATAAATAAACTCTGACAACCAGTTTCTTTCATCAAATCCATTAATTCAGGGTATTGTCCTATTTTCATAGTAACCGCTGCATTCCAGTTTAATTTTAAAGGTTTAATACGCTCTAAAAACTGTTTAGTCCAAGAAATATTACCAATAAAATTATCATCAATAAACATAATATGCTTTGTGCCTAAACTTTTAATATCTGCTAACACATCATCTATATTACGATTTATATATTGATGAGTTCCAGAACTATTATAGCAAAAATCGCATTTATGAGGGCAACTGCGACTTGTAGAAACAACGTTATACCATAAATAATCGGTCTTATCTATCATGTCATATGCAGGCGCTACAATATCATCTCAGAGTTAAAGGCTTAGATACATATTCAGATTGTAATCTATTATGTTTCATGTCCTCTATAATTTGAGGCCATGTATTTTCTGCAAAACCAATACATAAGCTATCAAATGCATCCTTTGGCACAGAACTAGATGCAGTTGTAATATGTATACCACCAGCAATAACCTTAACACCTTTTTGTCTATATATAGATGCAATTTCAATAGCTCTAGGTAAAACATCTACAGTAACTGCTATGCCTACCAAGTCAGGCACATCATCAAAATCAATGGGTCTAATATTTTCATTTTCAATTGTAACTTCACAATCATGTCGAATAATATTAGCCACCGTCAACAAACCTAAATGAGGGGACATGCGTATTTTTAAATCTGTATCCATAGGACGTTTTAACATACGCGGTTGAATCAATTTAACTTTCATGTAAAACCTCTTATGTTACATCTATATTGTTATATATTCAATTATTGTACCATGCTCCTCTATAAGCTTAACAAGGTCTTTTCCTTGTAACCACACGGTCGCATCATTTTGATTTGGATGGATACCAATGAGATTATCCTTATAATCCGCATCAATGTAGTAATGCACCTTACGCTCCTCATCGTGGAGTAAGCAGAATGGTGATACATGACCTGGTTTTAATCTTTTCAAAAATCTCCCATAACTCTTCTTCAGAACCAAAGGAAATCTTTTTAAGATTGTGGTCCTTACGGAATTGTTTTAAATCTACACGCTTTGAACCGCGTACAGTAATTAAATAGTAATGCTCCCGCTTATGGTCTCGGATAAATAAATTCTTCGCATCCCATTCTGGATATGGCAGTTCTACATCTGGTTTATCATCCATACTAAATAGCGGTGCGTGATCCGTAATTTCAAAAATCGATATGATGGTCACGCAAACAATCATATACGCCTTGTTTATCTAACATGATACCTCTAATATATACGAGTGAAAGTACTATGCTACACTACATTTATTCTGGAACCTTTATAGGTCCCATCAAATACAAATAATTCTGGATGTTCATGTACGAATGTGTCTTCATAGATTCCATCATATTCATACACTACATCATCTTTTTTATCGAGAAAATCACAGACTTCATTGTCCCAATCTTTTAAAATGGTCCATCGTTCTTCCCTATCAAATGGAACTGAGCCACCAAAATAATCGATGACAGATTTGTAAAGTTGTCTGCTAGTTCATCCATCTTAAAGAGACGTAAACCGGCTAGAGCATCTTCCCATACAATACCGGTAGAGTTATAGAAGAATTGATGATGACCACCATTATTAACCTCTGCGAAGTACCAAGATATAGCATTAAGATAGCGTTGCTCTAAGGTGAAAGGTTTTGCGGATTCTATATAATCATCGTAAGATCCATATATATTGATGGTCCAATACATGGGTTCATTAATGGTCCATACATCGTCTGTAGCTATGATTTCTCAACCGTGATAGTGCGATGACGAGGTACACCTTTTACGTTTCTTCTTTTTTCTCTGCTACGTATTCATTATAAGCAGACACTAAAGTCAGGATAATCAGCTTCACATGTTTCAAAATCCATTTGCAAATAGCACATATCAATGACTTCAAAACAGTACGATTTTATATCATCTAGTTTCGCTTCCGTAGCTAAACGTACACCTTTATCTACTAATCTTAGCATCTGTTGCATAGTATTCGATGTATGCCCGTCACTATTATCCAAAGACAAGGGCTCCATACGCATAGGCACAGCGATAATACCACACCGCATCACGATACTCTTCATCAATAGATTCTAATACCTTAATAGCCTCTTTTTCATTGCTATTATTGTTATAAGCTCTACCAAGCTCACCTAATAGAGGTACGGATAAATTTTCCATGCCCACATCAGTTAACACATCAATAATAGTTTCTACATTTTCCCAGAATCATTAAGCTCTTTAATGGTTTGTAATTGCTCCGCATCAGAAAATGCTTTAAATTGTTCAACCGTTAATCCCATTATGTCACATCCTATCATATTTCATATATAGTCTTAAAATAAACATTATCTAGAAGCTAGCTACCACAAACAATATAGAATACAGGTATACCGTCTTCATTATCTATTAGACCATATCCTTCACATTCATGGCCTTCGTATTCAATACCTTCAAAGAATACGTGATCGCCCAATTCTTTATTAGCCATTAAATTGTGCAATTTAAAGAGTAATTCTTCTCTAGTAAAATATGTACCATTATCCGCAACAAGATGAGCCATAATTTCTACCTGCCACATGCCATCTTCTTTATCTTCTTCCAGCAATTCTTCATCGGTAACACGTTCATTATCAAAAAGTTGGTCTTCACTTTCAATCCAAGCTTCATAGGTTACTAGAATTTCAGGTTCTTCTAATCTATCATCGTCATCTGCTTGATCATCATCTACATATTTTTCTACATTTTCATTGTATTCTTTTGGAAAAACTCTCTCTGCTATATGTTTGTTTATTAAATACCCAATGCACTACATCATATGTAGGATAGTTATCTTCTTCGCATTCATTAACGTCTTCAATATCTTTACCTTCTGTAGCATCTTTGACTATTTTTTTCTTATCAAACACATTCTTAATGGTTTTCAAATATCACAGGATAATCCTCCTTGTACTCTTTTTCGGCTTGATTTTTAGATAGGTGATATTTTACCACTTCACAGCACCAACCAAGTTGTTTATCTAAAGTGAGCTTCTTTCGTCATTTTATGCCCTGTCTCTATTAACTGTAATGCTTTTCTGTACATGTTCAGATTCGTAGCTTTCACCATAGCCCTAACATCCCATGAGCATAGCCACAACGATAATACCAAGACCAATCGCGATGTGCCTCATCGATACGTTCAAATAAACTCGATAGCCTCTGCTGCACGGCCATTATTGTTATACATACGTCCTAAGGTACTTAATAGTATAGGAGACAAATTATCGATGCCCATATTAGTTAACAGTTCCATCGCACGCTTGATATCGAGGCCCTCTTGTTCATTAAGGAGCTTAACCTTTTCCACATCACTTAATTCTTGAAACTCTTCATCCGTAATTTCTTCTATACTGAAATATAAGTTCTTAATAAAGTCACCAAAATTATCTGCTAAGGGAGTAATTGAGTAATCACATTCTTGATCTACACGTACAACCTTAGGTTCACCGGTAGGACCACACTCACGATAATCAAGGAAAATCATATCATGACCGCCGGAAATCGTATCGGCTACAACGATACCGATAGGGGGATATTTTACTTTTGAAATCCAAAATTCATTACCCATCTCACCTAAAAGAGAGTATTTTTTATCTCTATCGATGCCATATATTCCTGTTATATATACACAATCGTCATCATCGTTAATAAAACAATTTTTCTTTACTACACCACCATTATGGTTTTTAAGTAGCTCTATATATGCTGTAGGCAATATATAGCCTAGTTCAGCTTCAGCATTCTTAATATCCTCATCGTTAACATCTCTACCGATATAGGACTCAAATGCATAATCAGTGTCTTTCCAAAAATCCCAGTCCAATTGAAATCTTTTAGATTACTCATAATACTCTCTCTAAACAAATGGATATAATCTAACACATTTTATTCATCAATGGAATATTTTTTTATTAAAGCTTTCACCTCGCGTCGTATCAATATGGTATCTACAATATAGGAAAATAATGATATAAGGAGATGACATTTATAATCCCGACAGGGGACTAATATGAGTGCTGCCCGCAATAAATCTCAGTGAATAGGCATACCACTTAAAATCTATGGTATTTAAAAATGGGTATAACATTAGTCATATTACTCTTACTTCCCATTGCATTAATGGGTTCAATTTCCTCACTGGTCCTATAGCCAAGCGAAAGTAAGTGCCCAAATATCAAGACATATACTATGCCAACGGAATTAATATCTTCGCTCTCTGTTTTAACAGATTACGACAAATCTCATCTTCGTCCTCTGGTGCTATATCATATACCATATTACATTGAATCTGAATCCGTCTAAATCGATAGCGAATGTACTTATACAAAAGGTTATTCGGTGTATATAACATAATAGACTCCGCATACTAGTGATAGTAACTAAATCATTGAAAGTATATTATCCATCTATAGCAAAATAATGTAAATCTTTGAATTCATTATCCCAAAATGTAAAAGGAAAAAGATGTGCGTATCATCAAAGGTTTGCTCACAATAGGTCACAGCATCTCGCTCTGGTTCAATAATAGGCATACCTATCCGTGTTTTCACTTCATCAATGGTTTACATCACCATACCAATCTTGATTTCGTTATGAAATGAAAGTAACAATTGAATCTATATTCTTATGATAATTATAGCTAATAATTTAGCAGTATCTACATTAGCATCCGTTGGACTTCTCATCCCAACAAAATTGTATACCTTCATAGGTCAATGTATATTGCCTTAACTGTTCATCATATATTATCATGATTAGTCATTTTTCAGTATCCTTTTACATAGCTTTTCCATCTTAGGTCTTAAATCTAGCACGATTTCCCAATCATCTAATGATGGGAACCTTATGATGTGCAATAAGTCTTCTATAATCTGTAATACCTCTTGATGGCCCTAGCTCATTTTTACCATATATGATGGCACCTTGCTCACCATCATTAGTTACACTATCTCTGACATGTAATAAATCGGTATCTTGATCACTACAAACCTGTACGAAAGTTATATAGTTTATTACCTACTGAAATAGCCTTTGATGGTGAAATAACTAAGAAAAGTCTATATCATGATCCTCAATGGAATACAGATTTTTGCTCAACTTCATTCAGTGTTATACCCTTCATATTTATAGCTCCCTACATCAATGGACCAATCCGTATATGTTTTCTCAAATGTATCTATCATATGTATCGCCTCTCCTTTTACGATATACATTAAAAATAAGATTTCTAATTGACCTGCCATATCTGCTATAAACTCATCAAATTTACAGAGCTCTCTCAACTCTTGATGCTCAGTATCATAACAGCCAATCTTTTTAGATTTAGGGTCCCTACAATTTGCCAATCGTTATACTCGCCTAGCTCTTTAGATAAACGTAATAGCTTACGACGTCCCCATTTAAATGGAACTGTATCAAGTGAGCGGTAAGAACTCTATAGAGATAAAATCTGAGTCTGGCAATTCAAAAGTAAAGATTATCTCCCTCTAAAAAGGATATTAACGCTTTTGGTAGTTTAAATGGTTTTTAATTGATCCATTTTTATTCTGTATATCATGGAACTCATCAGGCTCTCTAATTTTTTTAAAAGTACTCTGCCATTTCCATATCGCCCTTTTCAACGGCAATGCTATAGGGACGCATACCATCCTTTTCCGTGATGGTCACATCAGCACCATGTTCTACTAAGTATTTGCACATCTGTAAATCTACATACCGGGCCGCTACGCACAATGGCGTTGGCTTAAATGGATACACTGGAATCAGGCTTTATTGTAATTAATATCTACACCATTATGTAATAAAGAAATCTAGGACCTCATAATTTTTGTCCGTAATGGCATTTCTGAAAAGCTTTACAGCCATATTTCTGTACTGTATGGCCTAAGTCATGAATCAGTTGTAGGTTCTCATAGTTTCTTGCCATATAAGGCAGCTTGAAAAGGCATCTACATCCACAGAGTTCAAAGGCGTGAATATTAGCCCTTGCGCTACAACATAGTCAATAATCTCTTTGATTTACCATACCGTACAGCTAACAAGAAACTTGGATTTTTCTTCATCATTTAAATCTGCGCCATGTTCGACCAACCATTGTACACTTGGCAAACAGTCCATCACTAACGCTAATTGTAAAGGGTGAATACTCACTATATTTACCAATTTGTATAGGGTTCTATGAATATCCCAACCATTTTTAATGCGCTTTCAAGAGCGGTTTATATTTCCATTTATAATATCTGTCACTAACTCTGGTACAGATTCAAAACTGCCTAAGTCCTTAAGATGTATCATATACTCTCTCCCTATACTATTTACTCATACCATAACTTGTATAAACTTCTCTTCAAAGAGCAGTCAATATACCTAGGTTTAGTATCTAAAAACGATATGAGCCTGTTTTCTAATATCATTTTGGAATACCATAATATGCCGTACTACACCACCACAAATTGCAGCAACAGTATCACTGTCACCACCTATTGAGATGGCATTGCGAATAGCATCTTCAAAAATCAGTGGATTCAAAAGAAGGCTTGCAATGCTTGTGGGACTGTTCCTTGGCAGCTTTCATTAAACCTATACGTGTCTCTGATTTCATCCAATGTGAAATCCATGGTGTAATAATGCTGATTAATATAATCTCTGATTTCTTGTATATCTTTACCAGTTTTAGCTAAGTATACAGCAACTGCTGTCGCCTCTGCACCTTTCATGCCTTCTGGATGGTTATGAGTGACCTCAGTAACTGATTTAGAAAGAAGCTTTGCTTCGTCCAAACTATGTGCCGCAAATCCAGCAGCACTAATTCTCATAGCAGAACCCATTACCATAACTATTATATGGCTTTGGATTTCTCTGCAAAAATCCATCTATAGAACCGATCAGCCATATCCATAACCCTGGATAGCATCTCCCAATCGTCTGCATACATTCCACTGCATTTTTGAAAGATTTCTGTAATCTGGTTGGCTCATAAGAATGGCCTTTGCTACAGCAAGTGTCATGATACTATCATCAGTTAACACACATTGATCTGTAAAGAAATCAAAGTCCTTCCGTCTAATATTATTAAATTCGAATCGTGAACCAACTATATCAC
>BNJU01001767.1_pt1 | contig 94296 bp, 182 predicted proteins | sample 8539281 | NCBI WGS metagenome assembly BNJU01 (sample SAMD00202456, study PRJDB9452) | human saliva metagenome | isolation source: human saliva | place: Japan
CAGAGCACGCTCTTTTTCAAGGCCTCCCGCCACACCGTCGACGAGGGAGATTGCGCATGATGCTCGTATAGAGACTGCCCGGCTTCAAGATACGACGTCCGCCTCGCGGATCGCCGCGAGCGCTGACCCACCGGCTCGACATGCTCGGGAAGAGCTTCACGCGCCAGATATGGCTTGCACCTCGGGGATATGCGACTCACCCTCAACGAGGGTGCCGTCCTCCATGACCGCGTCGAGAGCCGCACGTGTGCTGTCGATGCCGGAAGCACTCGCCCTTGACAGCGAGAACCTTCGACGACTTCTTCAGCGCCTCTTCCATGTCGCCCAGTGACCTCCGCCATGGCGGCGATGAAGAGGTTGCCAAACTGTGCTTATGAGTTCCGTGCCGTTTTGGAAGCGGTACTGGAAGAGCTTTTTCCATCAGAGGTTCCGTATCGGCGAGCGCGACAGGCAGTTCCCTGAGATCGCCCGGCGGTATGATACCGAGTTCCTCGCGCAGCCTTTCGAGCCCGCCGTCGTCGGCGATGCCGTCATAACCGCCGTCACATTGCTCGTCGCCTGCGTTTACCGCGCAGAAGCACGGAAATCCATGACCACCGCCGATGACCTGACCTGCGGTCCCTTGTCGAGCGGCGCTTCTCATAGATGATGTCGACGAGCTTTTCGAGCTGTCGGGCAGAGGGAGCACGCTGATGACGGAACGTATGACGAAACGCGTTGCAAAGAGCATCAGCGCGAGTCGGGACGACGATGACGACGCCGCACGATCGTCGTGATCACATAGTCGAAACTTCCGCGCCATAGATCGACGGCGCGAAAGATGGCTTCCTCGATGATGTCGAGATGTTGCAGTTGAAGACGAGGGGCGAGACGTGCTGACCATCGCGACGCCCGCACCGAACACGAACATCCAACGCTTGAAATGCGTGCCCGGATAAAAGCCATTTCAATGCGTGCATTCTTCCGATCGACCTTTCCTACGGTGCGAAACGACGCCCATCTATTCGGGCAGTTCCTCCGGGTGTTCGGCGACCTCGTTCTTCATGAGATCGCGATGCTCAAGCTCCACACGGAAGCCGCGCGCTGTCAAGAAACGATAGATATGACAGGCAATGTAGACGCTCCGATGCATGCCGCCCGTGCAGACCGATGGCGATGACGAACTGCGGCTTGCGCTTCCTTGATGTACTACGGCATGAGAAAAATCGAGCATAGCATCGAGCTTCTCCTCGAATTCCTGCGTCACGAACCCGCTTGATGTATTCGGCGACCTCGGGACAGCGCCGCTCTTCCGCGCAGGTCCTCGATATAAAAGGGGTTCGGCAGGAAGCACATCAGTACCATGTCGGCGTCCAAAAGGCATGCCAAACGAAGCCGAAGGACGGGACATTGATGCTCATCTTGTGCCCGTCCTCACTGCCAAAGAGACGCCAGATCTTTTCCTGAGATCGACCTTCTCCAACACAGATGTGTCAATGATGTATGTCGCCTTGTTGCGCACGGGTTCCAAGCGGCGGCGTTCCTCTGAATGCCGTCGGAGATGCTGCATTCGCCGCCATCGGATGGCGGCGGCGCGTCTCTATGCAGCGACGGATGATCGCCTCGTCGGAGCATCCGCACATCTCGTAGGGCGTCCCCGCCTGATCCATCTCTTCAAAGCCACATGTACGAAGGTGTCGAAGAACTCGCGCCCACGCGTATCCACGACAGGCACGACACGATTCACATGCTCGGCCGAATGGCGGCAAAGCTCGGCAAATTTCGGGATGAACACCGGCGGCAGATTGTCCACCACGAAATAGCCGAGGTCTTCCAGAAAGCGGCACGCCTGCGTCTCGCTGCCCGAAAGCCCTGTCACGATGATAAAATTGATTCCTTCTCTTTCGTCGTGCGTCCACCCGCAAACCGATAAGAACCTTGAAAAGCCCATCAGAGAACACCGCTCCTCGATCGCTTGCCACGCCGTCCCGTCGCACGCCCAGCGCAAGAATATGTCGCGAGCGCCTTCGCTTCCTCCCGTCCGTTCGCCGTGACGACGCTCGTACCCGCGAGGCGCAGCATGGAAAGGTCGTTGTCCGAGTCGCCACCGCACGCCGCTGACCTCGTCCGCTCCGGATGCCCGTCGCACGCAGGATCGCCTCGATGCGTCGCCTTCGATGCGCCCGTCGGCACTAGGGTCGAGTGTGTAGCCGCTTCGAGCTGCCCGTGATCGATCGCGCGTCCCGCGAAACGTCATCGCGGATCGATCGCGGCGATAGCGCCGACGCCGCCCGCGAGAAACCGCGCACGACGACCTGCGCAACACCCTTCGACGACCACGGCGAGAAATCCTCACCACGACCTCGTGCACGACAGAAGCCCTGCACCGTGCGGTAGGCCGTGAAATACTCAGGTCAAATACCTCAGCGTAGATGTCGTCGCCGATGTACCACTGCGCGTACCAGCCGTTCTCCCACGCGCAAACGTCAGAAGCTCCGCCACCGTCTCGAGGCGAAAAAGCGCGCAAAAGAGCGGCTCTGTCGCATCGAGCGCCTGCACCAGAGCACGCGTTGCACGAGATGATCGGCGCGTTCGCCCCAATGATCCTGCGAGTGGCTCGCCGAGAGCAGCATGCGCCCCGTCGCCAGCGTCACGGCGACGCCCTTTTCCATCGCCCCGCCGCAAGACATCCTTGCTGTGTCCCGGACACCATCTTTTCCGAAGTCAAGAGCGTGCCGTCGAGATCCATCACGATCAGCCAATTGCCATCCTCTATCCCCTCATGCTTTCTTTTGCACTTTCCTTCAGCACATAGGCATTGCAGCCCGTGCCACGCCGTCCGCTCGCTCCGTTTTCTGCGAGAGTCCGCCGCCTCCTGTGCTGCAGGCGTGCCCGTCGCCATGGCGACCGCCGATGCCCGCGGCAGCAGAGCATCTCGCAGTCGTTGTCCGAGTCGCCGAGCGCCAGCGCATCCTTCAGGGAGATGCCGAGACTTTGCAGCAAGGCGCTCGATGCTCGCCGCCTCGACGCCCAGCCATGATGTCGACGTGCTTCTCCTTCGAGCGCACGGCTCGAACCTTGCCTCTCGAACATGCGCGAGTTTCGCCGCACGCGCCGCCGTCCTCGGCGCGATCACTGATCGACAGCAGCGCGAAGACGCGCGTCCCCGGTGCATAGAGGCCATCCAGCCGACGACCTTTCCTTCGATGCCCGCGCTCTTCTCGTAGGCGCAGGTGCGACGGTCACGCTCGCAAAAGAAAAGCCCCTCGTCCGTATAGAGCTGCACGTACCAACCGCGCACTTTCATGCAGTCGAGGATTTCTCGCACGTCAGGTGCGATGGGCGAAGCGAAAAGCTCACCACGCCGTCGTCTTGGCGAGCACCGTTGCACCGAAACGATCGGCGTCGTGACGCCGATCTCCTCCGCGTAGGCGAGCAGAGGTGCATGCGTCCCGTGGCGATCGCCACATGGACGCCCCTCGCCGCCGCGCCAGGCGCCGTCCGATTCGCATCGGAGATGCCATTCTTCGCATCGAGCAACGTGCCGTCCATATCCGTCACAATCATGCGCGTATTGCCATCCGCCAGAACCCCCTTCCCCTTGCCTTCTTGAAGCCTTCCTCTACTCTCTGTTCCTCCACTCGCCGTCAAGGCGTCAGGCGCAGCGATGTGGGAGAGATGCCGTCAACGATCGTCGCGGCGATGTTGAGATCATCATCAAAAGAGCGTCAGGGATCGGCTGCTTCTCCTCCTCCAAAGAACCCATCTCCTCCATAGATGCCAAGTTCTCTCAGCGGCGTGCGCGTGACCATCTCGACGACGCGCTCGATGGGCGCGCGCGTCGTCCGCGCGGTTCGAACCGCCTCGTTCATCGCAAAGCCGCTGCCCGCGGCGTACCGTCGCAACTCTGCGTTCCCCGACCGCGCTCCTGCCCGCCCAGTTCGAAGATCGCCGCTGCCATGCCGGCCGCACGCATCGAATCTGTCACGAGGATGATGTTCCTGCCCGCTCGCGTGGTAGAGGATGCGCTATGCCGCAGGATCGACATGGATATTGTCCGCAATGAGTTCGCAGTTGACCTTGGTATCGAGTGCCGCGCCGACGATACCGGGATGACGCTGATGAAGACCGCTCATGGCATTGAAGCGGTGCGTGATGTGCGTGACGCCGTGCTTCTCTATGACTTCGAGCGCCGTCCTGTAGTCCGCACTCGAATGGCCGATCGAAACGAGGATGCCCGCATCGCGGCAGCGATCGATGAACGTATACTTGCCGTCCAGCTCTTCGGGGAGCTAAGGTCACGATACGCGCGACATCCTCGAAGGACTCGATCAATCGTAGTCGGCGCGTACGATCGCCTCCTCCGCCTGCGCGCCCTTATACGCCTTGCTGATGAAAGGGCCTTCGTATGCACGCCGAGGATGCGCGCGCCCTCGGGCGCCATGCGCGAAGCTGCGCGCGCTCGAAAGGCGGCGCATCGCGTCCTCGCCCGCCGTCATCGTCGTCGCGAGCCACGGGCGACGCCCGTGCGTGCGAGGTAGCGGCTAATAGCCGGCAGCGCCTCTTCCGCCGCGTCCCATCACGTCCCAGCCGCAGCGCCATGCATGCACGTTGATGAAGCCGGCGAGACGAACAGCCCATGCGCATCGTGTACCTCGTCGATGCCCTTCCACCTCCACCTCATCATGTCAATGATCCGCTCGATGCGCTCGTCGCGAAGCGCCATATCTTCCATGACGCGGAAATCTCCCTCCATGTTCGTGCAGCAGAGCCGTCCATTGATGATCGCTTCATCTGACCCTTTTCCCGCCTCTCCCGTTCCTGAATTCTGCATCCTCTCCTGCGTGTCTGGCGGCGCTGAAGGAAGTGATAGAGTGCGCCCACGAGTCCTGCATCGTTGCCCAGCTCAGCGAAAGCGAGCTGCGTCGAGCGGAAAGGACGCGTCGCCTCTTCAAGTCCGCAAGAATGCGCGGCGCCAGATACTGCCTCTCGCCATCACCGCTCCACCGAGAACGATGCGCTCGGGATTGAGCATGTACGATATTCGCAATCCCTCGGCGAGCGGCGCGCGACGAGCCCTGCGATAACGTTCACCGCATCGGCGTCACCTGCGCGCGCCCACGCGAACACCGTCTCACCATCAAGCTCCTCGGCGATGCTGCGCCTTCGCCGCGCGCTGCACCATGCGGCGTACGGAAGCGAGATCGCCGAACCTGCCGCCCGCGAGCCTCATGCTGCCGGCCTCGCCCGCGCTGTGGTTTCGCGCCGCGCCAGAGCCTGCCGTTGAAAAGGATGGAAGCCCCGACGTCCGTGCCGACCGTCAAACAGACAAGCGAACGCACGCCGCGGCCTGCACCGAGCACATCGCCAAGCCCCGCGCAGTTCACATCGTTCTCAACCGTGAGGAATCCCCGTCGACTCCTCGACAAGAGCCTTGAGGGCAAATCCTCGTGTAGTCCAGTGATGCTAGGAACCCCAGCAGATGACCTTGCTCGCGACCGGATCGACGATGCCGAGCGTCGAGATCGCGACGCCCGAGACGCCTCTTCCTGCGAAAAGCATCGACGATGGCGAGCAGCCTTCTCGGCTACGCCCATGCGCCCCCGCCGTCCGTCCTTCCGTCGGCTGCAGAACCTTTCTCGCGCAGCCTGCCTCCCGCGGCAAGCGCATACTTGATCGAAGTGCCGCCAATATCCAGAGCAAATGAAAATTTTCTTCCATGGACTCCCATCTCGAAAATATTGAACATCGTTCCTACCACTATAGCTGTTGGGAGGCGCACGGGCGCAATGGTAGTGACAAGCGCCGGCGCATAAAATGTATAATGAAGAGGAAGAAAAATATGCCCGCATCGCGAACAGCTCTTCCGAAAAGACGTGCAGAAGCGGCGCGGGCGGAACGGAGAACCCCTATGAAAATCTTCCTCTACTTCGGCCTCCTCCTCACCTCTGCGGCGCTTCCGGCTTTGGCTACACCTACACCCGCCGACCACCGCACGGCAAAGAGCCTCTCCGCCTACTGCAAGATCGACTTTGCAGCGTCTCCTACGACGAAAGCGGCCGCGTCGAAGGTCGCGACGCTCACGATGTGGGACTACCGCTACAGCAGCGCGAAGCCAGCCGCTCGTGACCATAGCGCCGATGGCGACGCACGGGACATCGACGCTATCGTCAGCAGGAGCCGCCAAGCTACGACCTCAGGGAATACAGCCCGAGACTCGCTGAAGAACACGAACAAATCTTCCCAACGTCTCGCCCCAGTTGCTGCCGCGTCCTCAGAAAGGCCGACGAGGTTCGCGTCAAGATCCGCTACGACAACGGCTACAGCGTCGACCTGCCCTTGAACGAGCCTGACCTTTGCCTACTGGAAAGGCGCAGCTCTATTGAAAAACCGTGAATAAAGGCCGCCGCCCGCCCGTCAAATTCGAGCAACCTCATTTTTATCAGCGCTTCCCTTGATCCGCCCCGTCTCGCTGTCCGATACAGCGGGGCGAGCGGACCTTTTCCGCTCATTTGCGATTCTTCGCGTGCTCTGATGTGCGCTTCCGCACGCGTCAGCTCCTCGTTCGTATGGAGAAGCTGCGGCGTGTACTTGATGAGGATCGAGCCTGTCGCCGTGCTCGTCTCCACCTCGCTCAGCTCCGGAATACGAGCGAAGGTACGCCAGAGTTCCTTCTCCACCTTGGGGCTGCCGACGAGCATCTTGCTGTGCAGCCGTATGCGCCTGGGAGTAGTAGGACGAAACCTCGACGGAACGCAGGAAGAGCTCGAACTTGTTCGCTGGTATGCCCAACGCCGAGAGAATGCCATCTTACGCCCGCTGCGCCCTCGATCAGAGCCCTCGATCTCCGCCTTTTGCTGCAGAAGCTCTTCGAGCGATGCCTGCGGCAGTGCGGCAGCAGCCGCCTCTTCGCCGCGCAGCGCTTCTGCACGCAGCGATAGCCGAGCGCACCCGCCACGATGCCCGCAGCAAGACCCAGTTCCAGAAAATCGGGGTTTGCCAAATCCAGATCACCATGATGTTAGCCCAGGTATCCTTTGATTTCTTGAGGAACGAAGCGGTAAACGCTCTGCAGGAGGCGATCCGCCCTGTGAGCAGACGCGTCCATATCCTCGCATTTCCGCTTATAAGCGCAGAAATCCGTCCCTGTCAAGTGCCGCAAAGCCTTTATTTTCAAGGCTTTGGGCGATTTCTCATCCTCATCACAGGCGAAAGCTTTCACGCCCGCTTTGCGGTAGACGTTCGGCGATGTCGGCGAGCGTCCTGGCTGGCGGCAGCGATTTCCTCGTTCGATGCCGCCTCGCCTGCTCGGATACGGCGGAGACGTCCGTCGCTTTTCATCACGGCAGCGATGCAGGCGATGCTCAAGAAGCTCTCCCGCACCATCGCGAGACAAGTCACCGTGAAAACGGGAAGCATCTTGCGTCGGGAGGCCGCAGGAAGATGCGGTCGCCCTCCCAGAAGTTTCCAAACTCTCTATGCGCTCCTGCTTTTCCACCGGGCGAGTTCCCCTCGTCGCAAAGAGATCGGCTCTCCGTGAAGCGATCCGCCCGTGAAAAGATGCATAGTACTCCGTCACCTCGTCGCCTGAAACGAACGTGACGAGTGCGCGGAACTGCCAGCGAACGAGCCGATATCCGTCTCCTCCTCCACCTCGCGCAGCAGGCATTCCTCGGGCGACTCGTCCGCCTCAAGTGACCGCCGACGCCGATCCACTTGCCGTGATTGATCGTTCTCTTGATTGTGCGGTGCAGCATCGAGATACTTGCCCTCGCGCTCGATATAATGCAGCGTGCCATTCTTTCCATCTTCCAGCTCCTTCCTTTTCCTTCTAAAGAACAAGGGGCAGATGCGCTTCACCGCTCTCGTCCCTTGCCTTATTCCCCTTTTGTCTTGCGCCCGCATGCCGCAGGCTCCATCTCGATCGGAACTGCACGCCTTGCTGCAGCTGCTCCCGCCAGATGCGCGAGCGTCTGGCTGGCGGCGGCGATCTCCTCGGTCGAGGCCGCCTGCTCCTCCGATACGGCGGAGACGTCGGTCGCCTTCTGCTGCACCGTATGCGAGACCTCATTGATCTCCTGCACGGCGGCCGCCGTCTCGGCACAGCTCTTCTGCACCTTCTCGCTGATCTTGACGACGGATTCGATCTCGCCCTCAAGCTCCTCGACAAGCCCCATGATGCGGCGGAACTCTCGCCTGTCTTTGACCTCTCGCACATTCTCGCGCACATCGTCCTGCTGGCTCTTCGTCAGCGAGAATACATGCTCGATCTCTTCCGAGTTCGCTGCCGATGACTGCGCCGATCTCCGCGCCGCCTGCTCCCTCTGCTCGGCGAGCTTTTCGCACCTCGTCGGCGACGACGGCGAAGCCCTTTGCCCTGCTCGCCCGCGCGCCGCCGTCGATCGCCGCGTTGAGCGCGAGGAGTTTCGTCTGTCCTGCGATGCTCGTGATCAGCTCGTTGATCTCAGCGATGTTCTTCGATCCCTCGTAGAGCTTTTCGACCGCCGCGCCTCGTCTTCGCCGAGCCATCGGCCAGACCCTTCGACGCCCTTGATCGCACCCCTGGAGCTTTTTCCGCGCCTTCCTGCGTCGCCTCTCCCGTCGAGGCAACCGCCTGCTGCGCCTTGTCGACCGCCGAGCGAATCGTCTTCATCTCATCGTTGACGCCCGCATGACCTTTCCTGTTGCATCCTCAACGATCGTACTCTGACGCGCACTTTCCTCGGCGATGACGACGACGCCTGCCGCTGACTGCGCCGCGTCCGCCGACTGCGAGGAGCTTGCCGTCAATTCCTCGCTCGACTCCGCACATGGTCGGCGGCTTTCGTCGTCTTGACCATCGTCTGCAGGCTCGTCATCGTGTCGCGGCAGCTGTTCTGCAGGGCGCCGATCTCATCGGAGCGGCTGCTGCGGGAAGATGCGTCGAGGTCGCCGCCCGCGATCTTCTCCATCAGCGAGCACAGGACGCCGATCGGCGTCGTCACCGCATGGAGCAATAGCATAGGTGATGCCGAGAAAGCGCATGAGAGCCGCGAGGCAGATCGCGACGACGAGCATGCTCAGTGTGCGTGACGGCGGCATTCGCCTCGCTCGCGCGGCAGGGCGATGAGCACCGTCCAGCCTGTCTCCCCGACGGGAACGCCTGCATAAAAACTTCTGCTGCCCTGATAGTCGGCTTCGAGCTGCTCGGGCTTTGCCTGTCGTAGCTTCGCCGCCAGATCCTTGTAAGCGCCGCCGTCGATCTCGTTGAGTCGGTCGTCCACCGTATACTTCGTGTGGTAGATGCTACCCGTCTCAGGCCCCAGGATGACGAGCGCCCGTCTCACCGACCTTGACGTCCCGCATGATGTCCCCGACAGCTTCGAGCGAAATATCAATGGCGGCGACGCCCTTGATCTCCCGTTCTTCTCTGATGGCACGGCTGATCGTCAAGACGGGCTTGCCCGTGGACGCCGCCTTGTCGGCTTGGATATGATCGTCTTGTCAGGAGCAGCGGCCGCCTCCTTGTACCACGGGCGCTCCCTCGGTCGTAGCCCGCGCGGAAGGACGCGCTCGTCGCCGCGCTGCCGTCCGCCCCTGCCGATATAGGCGGAGACGACGCCCGGGCGTTCCGCCATGTGCAGCAGCGCCTCGTGCAGCGCCTCGCCCTCGGGCATCGCCTCATCCCAATTCACCGTCGCCGTTTCGACAGCGACGCGGTTCATCTCCACGATCTTGTCGATGGCATTAGCATAATGCTCGCCCATCTCATACATGCTTCTCTGCTTCGACTCCGACAGCGCCGAGCTTGCCATCGTGCTGATCGCGAATCCCACGATGAGGGAAGACCGCAACGAGCGGGATTCCGATACCCAAGAGCATCTTCGGTTTCAGTTTCATAAGATACCTCCTCTTTCTCTCCCAACTTTTCTTTTATTATAGAACAAAAATCTCTCTTTGCGAGAAGAAAGTTTTTTCTGATAATTCAGACAAAACAAGAAAACTCCCTGACAGTTGATTCCAATATACATGAATTGCGATGAATCTGCATAGAAGGAAACGACTTTCTGCTGTAAAAAGATAAGAGCAATCAAAACTCTCGCAGACGAATTTCATGAGTAATTTCTAACAATGTTTAAAGGACGTTTGCCTCGATGTCGCTTGCGTGCAAAATATGCACGCAGCACCCGCCTATCGGGCATCGTGCGCCGCCCCTCCTGCAAAAAAGGCTGCGCACGAGTCGAACCGACTCATGCACAGCCTTCCTCTTTTCTGTTACGACGACTTCACTTCCTGCCGACAAGCAGTTGACGCGCTGCAGCACATGAAGCGCGCCTCGCCTGACTCATGAGACATGCCCTTGGCCGTGTCGAGAAGTTTGACCTCCTCATCGCCCCTCATCTCGCAGCTTGGCGGCGAACGCTTCCATATCACCGTACTTGCCGCGCTCCATGATGTCATGAATCGCGAAGACGCCGCCCTTCTTCAGGACGCGAAGCGTCTCTTCGAGCATCGTCTGTCCCGAGATCTTTGGGATATTGTGATCAGACGTAGTTGCTCGTCTACCGCATCGAAAACTCTCATCGGGAAAATCGAGCTTGAGGGGCGTCGCCCGGGCGAAACTCCGCATTCTGTCACGCCCTCAGCCGCCGCATTCTCCTCGCAGATCCGCTGACTGAACGAGGCGTAGACGCCGCGCCGAGAGATCGACGCCGATCGCCGGCACGCGGGATTCCCCTTCGCGCAGGCGATCGTCGAGAGCCGCCGCCGCAGCCGACGTCGAGGATGCGCCCGCCTGCGGAAGCTTGACAAATGCGCGTTCCTCGACGATGTGCCGCGCCAACCGCCGCTTGCCGTCGTGAAAAACATGCGGTAGAGGGCGCAGAACCAAAATGTGAGGAGCGTCGAAGCGAGAGCCGCGAGCGCGAGGACAACGTCGAGGGCGAGACCACGCGCCCGCACGCGGCAAAAAGCGAGAGTACGAGCACGAAGAACGCCCAGAAGAGGACAGCTGCAGGAGAGCCGCCGCAATCATGCGGCGCGGCAACCAGTTCTTGTAGTTCGGCTTTCTGCCCGTGCCGTCCTCGGGCGATTTCTCCGCGCCCGCTTCCGGTACGGCCGGACTCCTGCCGACATCCGTCACTTAGACCATCTCCCCGGGATGGAAGACCTCGTCGAACTTCTCAGGCGCGAGGAAGCCGAGCGCGACGCACCTCCTTGAGGCGAGATGTTCTCCTCGTACGCCTTGTGCGCCGTCTTCGCCGCCTTCTCGTAGCCGATGACAGGATTCAGAGCCGTCACGAGCATCAGCGAGCGGTGCAGATTCTCGTGCATCTTCTCCTTGTTCGCCTTGATGCCCGATACGCAGCGCTCATCGAGAGGAACGCAGGGAATCCGCCAGGAGCGCACCGACTGCAGGGAAGTTGTAGATCGTCACGGGCATGTAGACGTTCAGCTCGAAATTGCCCTGCGAAGCCGCGATGGCGACAGCCGCATCGTTCGCCATGACCTGCACCGCCACCATCGTCGCCGACTCGCACTGCGTCGGATTGACCTTGCCCGGCATGATGGAGCTTCCCCGGCTCGTTCGACGGGATCGTGATCTCGCCAGGCCGCAGCGCGGCCGCTCGCGAGCCAGCGCATCGTTGGCGATCTTCTGCATGAGGTTCGTCGCCAGCCCCTTCAAGGCGCCGTGCGCGAGACCACTCATCCCTTCGCCGAGCGCGTGGAACTTGTTCGGCGCTGTGCGGAAATCGAGTCCTGTGATGTCGCTAACGACGCGTGCGACCTCCTCGGCAAAGCCCTCGGGCGCATTTGAGTCCCATGCCGACCGACCGTGCCGCCCAAGGCCAGCTCCTTCAAGAACGGCAGCGTCGCCTCGATCTGCGCGCGCGACTCCTTGAGCATGGCGAGCCAGCGCGCTGATCTCCTGCGATGAAGGAAATGGGCACGGCATCCTGCAAATGCGTCCTGCCCGTCTTGACGATTCCTTCATTCTCATCATCAAACGCCTCGAAGGTCGAGGCGAGCTTGTCAATCGACGGCAAGAGCTTGTCCTCGATGGCGACGACGGCGGCGATGTGCATTGCCGTCGGGAACGTGTCGTTCGAGCTTTGCGACATATTGCAATGGTCGTTCGGATGCAGAAGCTTCTCGCCCGCAATCTCATTGCCACGATTCGCCAGTACCTCGTTGACGTTCATGTTCGACTGCGTGCCGCTGCCCGTCTGCCACGGCGAGCGGAGTGCCCGTCAGATCGCCCGCGAGGATTTCGTCCGCCGTCTTCGCGATGGCGTCACGGCGCTTCTCGTCGAGCCGCCCGAGCGTCGCGTTGGCAAACGCCGCCGACTTCTTCAAGATGGCAAAGGCGCGGATGATCTCCTTCGGCATCTTCTCCGTGCCGATGGGGAAATTCTCGAAGCTCCTCTGCGTCTGTGCCCCCCAATAGCGATCCTTCGGTACGCGAACCTCTCCGAGAGAATCATGCTCGATCTTGTACTCCATAAACGTCTCCTCCTTCATCTCTGCACGAAACGCCGGCGGACAGAAAAGTGCCGTCAAGTGCGCCGAAATTCCGACGCTTTTTCAGTGTAACTATATATGAAAATATTTTTCAATAATGTTTTATGAGGGAATGAATATCATGCTTCTGCATCGCCACTTCCGCACGGTTCTCAATCTGAGTTTATGCTTCCGTGCAAGCATGAGTATTCACCCTTGACATAGATGAACAAGCATCATAATATGTTTGTAGATATTGAGATTCTACATCAATTATTCATGAGGAGGCCTTTCATGAAAACAAAGCTCAGCGGTGTGAGCGGAAACCTTGCTCATTCCCTGTGACGCGAGCAGAAGAGCGAAGCGCTCAGACGCCTTGATCCGAGACGATTTCGCCGTGCGGCTCGTCGAGCAGATCGACTACGACTTCGCCAAGTTCGCCCGCGCCAAGTACTCGCAAACGAGGGTCGCCGTGCTGCTACATCCTCGACCATGAAACAAAGGCATTCATCGAAAAGCAGCCCGATGCGGTATGCATCAATCTCGCCTGCGGTCTCGACACCCGCTTCTACCGCATCGACAACGGATGATTGATTGGTACAACCTCGACCTGCCCGATGTCGTGGAACTGCGCCAAAAACTTACTCGCAGAAGCAGGCGCGCGCATTCACAATCTCGCCGCCTCCGTCTTCGATTCCCGGCTGGCTAGAAAAGAAATCGACATGAAGGTCGCCCCGTCCTCATCCTCCTGGAAAGCGCGACATGTACTTCAGCGAACAAAGAGATGCGCCAGTCTCTTCGCTATGCTCGCCGAGGCCTTTGCCGATGCTTCCATGCTCATCGAAATCATGCCGCCTTTTTCTCATCGGTCAGCAAAAAGCGCCACGATTCTGTAGATACGCAGAAAGCGCCCTTTCAATGGGGCGTAAAAAGCGGCAGGGAGATGAGAAACTCCATCCCTGCCATCGCCTTCCTCAAGGAGCGAACCCTCTACGAGGGATTCCGCGCGCCGCTGGGGGCTTGTTCGGACTCCTCTCCGTGATTCCTTGGTGGAACAAAGAAACTGCAACGACAAGATTGCCTGCCTTCATTTCGCATCCCGCTGAGTCGCCGCGAGATGTCTTGAAAAAGTCTGCGGTAACGCTGCATATTTTTTACGACTCCTCCAAAGCATACGATAAACAATTCCTTTTCGAACAGAAAGCGCCAGAACTCTCGACGCTATATCCATCGATTTACTTTTCTGCCCCTGTGCTGCAGCTGCCGCCGCAGCCTCCGCAGCCGCCGCTGCAGCTCTCCGCCGCAGCGAATCTTCCTTGCCCGCCTTCACATTGTGATGGACGTGACGCAGCGCGAGAAGAGCAGGACGGCGACAATCGCGCCGACAATGATGCTTTGCCATGGCAAGATCTCCTTTTCAAGGGTCAGCGAAGCACGGACGGCTTCGCCGTTCGCTGCCGAAGGCGCAGGCTCCCCAGTAAACGAGAAGCGAAACGACGCAGGCGACGCCGAAGGTGTGAGAGGGCGGCGAGGCATCAGCTCCACCTGCCGTCTCCTTCTTGATCGTGCCGAGCGAAGTCATGCACGGCGTGTAGAGCTGCGAGAATACCATGAAGGCGAGCGCCGAGGCTGCCGTGAATGCCGTACCCATCGAGCCGGCGAACTGTGTCGCCGTCTCTGCGGCAGTCCTCCGCCTCGGTCGAGACATCGCCGACGCCGCAGAGGATACCGAGCGTCGAGACGACGGACTCCTTCGCCATGATGCCCGTGACGACGGCCGCGCCCGACTCCCACGTCTCGAAACCGTGCAGCGCGAAGAGATGGTCATACCGCCGCCGATCGAGGCGAGGAAGGATTCGCTCATCTCATCCGTAGCGCCGTCCGCATTGTAGTTCGACAAGAACCAGATGGCTACGCTCATTGCGAAGATGATCGTACCCAGCTTTGATCAGGTATCCCTTGCCCTTGTCCCAAGTTTTCCAAGAGCACCGTCTTCATGTCCGGCGTATGCGGTACGGCGGCAGTTCGAGGAGGAACGTCGATCCCTGGCTCCTGAACGCCGTGATGCCCAGAACCTTCGCCATGATGATGGCGACGACGATGCCGATGATGTACATCGAGAATACGAGATTCGCGGCATGTTCGGGAAGAACATCGCAGCGAAGAGCGCCATGATCGGCAGCTTTCCGCCGAGCATGTCAAAAAGGCGTGATGAGAATCGACGTGAGCCTGTCCTTTCTCGAGTCGAGCGCACGCGCACCGCGATGGCCGGCACGCCGCAGCCGAAGCCGACAATCAGCGGCATGATGCCCTCTGCCCGTGAGGCCGACACGCGCGCATGATCGGATCCATGATGAAAGCGACGCGCGCCATATATCCGTACCGTCGAGGAAGCGACAGCATGAAGAACAGTGTGAAAAATGAGCGGCACGAAGTTGATGACGTTACCGACACCGCGACGATACCGTCTGCCAATCAACGATTTCGAGCCACTCGGCGACGCCCGCAGATTCCATCGCGTCTTTTGATCCAGTCGGTGAACGGTCCGCCGATCCAGTCGCCGACGGCATCTGCTGAGCGGCTGACCAATCCACGTGAAGGCGATACAGAACACCGCGCAGAGAATGCCGAGGAGAATAGGCAGGCCAAGACGCCGTTCGCGAGCACGCGGTCGATGCTTCTCCGAAGTCGACAGCCCGACGTTTCGACGACAACCGCCTTCTTCGATGATCTTGTCGATGAGATGCAGCGCAACTCGATGAGCTTTTCGTCCAGCTCTTCGGCGGAAGGCCGCTCTTCTTGAGTTCCGTCGCCTTCGCCTTGTGCTCTTCAACCATCGCACTCGGACGGTAGTTCGACATGACGGTCGTCGTGAAGATTTCGATGAGCTCTGGATGCTCTTCTTGCTGCGGCCAACTGTCTGTACGACAGGCATGCCCAAACCTCTTCGAGCTTCTGGATGTTGATGCGAATGCGCTTCTTTCCGCCTCGTCCTGCATGTTGAGGTCGATGAGCAGAGAATTCCCTCTTCGAGGAGCCGCACCGTGAGGAAGAGATTGCGCTCGATATTCGAGTCAATGACATCGACGCGCGAGGTCGGGCATCGTCGTCTTGAAGTAGTCGATGACGACCTGCTCTTCCGCCGAGCGCGCATTGATACTGTAGGTGCCAGGCAGATCGACGACTGTGATCACGCGATCCTTGTAGTGTTGACGCCCATCTTCTTGTCAACAGTGACGCCCGGCCAGTTACCGATCTTCTGGCGCATGCCCGTCAATTCGTTGAATATAGTCGATTTTCCCGTGTTCGGGTTGCCCGTCAGGGGCGACACTCATGGTAACTCATCAGGCTCCCGCTCCTTCGCTTTGATTTCCGTCGCTTCGATCTTCTCCGCATCAGCGCGGCGAAGCGCCAAATGCAGCGAGCGAAGCCCGATCGCCATCGGATCGCCCATCGGCGCCGACAGCGCACCTGATGCGCGTGCCCGGATCAGCCCCATCGTCATCAGGCGCTGCTTGAGCTCCGAATCGCCCACCTTGTCGACACGAAGAGACATTCCTGTCTTTCCGTCTTTCAACGTCATGTTTCTTACCTCCATTAAATAAAACAGCAAACTGCACGCACAAACGTCCATGTTGCGGACATTGCACGTCTCCCTTAGCGAAACTCAGCTATCGACCTACGCCTACGGCTCAATCGCTTGGGGTTTCGACAAAAATGAGAACGACAATGAAACTGAGATCCAGTTCATCGGCAGAGATAATAATACTCTATCCAGCTCATGCTGTCAAGGAAATAAGGCGCGATTTGAACTTTTTCTATCAATTTCATAAATATTCTCATTTAATCAAACAGCGGGCGGACGTTCCGCACAAAGTGCACCCTTCCCGTAAAAATACTGCAGGGGATGCAAATGCGCAGCCTCCCAGCTCCGCCTTGAGATCGACGACGCTCCTGCACCAAAAAGCGCAGGGCGTCCTCTGCTCCTGCGCTTTCGTTAAAATATCATGGAAGACATCGCATCACCATGACGCGTTTCCGCCCTCATGCTGAGTGCTCAGCGAGGACGTTCTGCAACGCCGCCATACGCCGAGTGGCAGAAAGCGATCTTCGCATTGCACTGCCTTCGCCTCTTCCTGCGCGTGCATGGCGAAGCTGGTGTGATGCCGTGCTCGTGAAAAGAATGATGAGATCAGGCGAGCCGATCTTCCTCCTGAGGTCCTCGACACATCTTCGGAAAAACCTTCGCCTTGAACCCGCAGCTCTTGCATGTCTCACGATAACGGCACTCCATACACTCGTTCCCCCAAGAATCACCACACTGCTCTAACCACTCTCCCTTTCTTTTATCCTTGAATATGAATATCACCCATCTTTTATGACATAATTATAAATGGGATGAGGAATGATTGTCAAGTCCATAATAAAGGGGGATTCGTATAACTTTTGTCCTGGTCTTGTGGAGATGCTCACGGCAAGGGAAGCGCCGTCATCTGCGGCAGATATCCCGACGGACTGCAAAGAGAGCGAGCGACGCGCACATGCACCGCAGCATCAAAAGGATACCGCACACTCCTGCGGTATCGCTTTCTTTTACCATGAAGCCCCAAGAGGTCAAGCTGAAGGTGTAGACCGATTGGCTTAGGTTTGTAGGAGTGGCGCACAATGTCCACAAGTGGACGTTTGTGCGTGTAGTTTTATTTCAGCCGACGCGCCTTTGAGCTTTCGCCTGTCGAGAGGATGCGCGCGCTGTTTAAGACGACGGCGAGCGTCGCCGTGTTGTGGATGACAGCCGCCCACAGCGGGCTGATCATGCCAAGCGCCCATGAGCATAGGCCCGAGTTGACGAGGATCGTCGCGCGGAAATTCTGATGGATCAATCCCATCGTGCGCTTGCCGAGACGCAGAGCGTCGACGAGGCCTTCAGGATCTTCCGAGCGGATCGTCACTGCCGAGACTCGGCGGCAATGTCCGTCTGGCGGCCGCCGAGCGTCACGCCGACGTCGGCAAAGGCAAGCGCCGGCGCGTCGTTGATGCCGTCGCCGACCATCGCGACCCTGCCGCCGCGCTCCTTGAGCTTCATGACGTAGTTCGCCTTGTCTTCGGGCAAGACCTCGGCATGGTAGGGTCGATGTCCATCTGACGCGCCACATGATCGGCGACCTTCTCCGAGTCGCCCGTGAGCATCACGATCTCGTCGACGCCGTAACGGCGCATCTGGTTCAGCGTCTTCTTCATCTTCGGGCGCACGGGATCGGTGATGCCGATGATGCCCATGAGCGAGCCGTTCCGCGCGATGTAGAGGAAGTTTTCCGTCGTGTCCTCGACGACGAGGCTCGCCCGCGCCCTGCACGCCGCGCTCCTTCGCGAACTTGTAGCTGCCGACGATCACGTCGCCGCCCCTTGAAGCCGTCGAAATCAGGCGACCGCCTGCATGCCGCGTGCGACGATCGTCTTCGACGAGCGGTGCTGCAGCACTCCCAGTGTTGTCGTCCAACGTACTTCTGAATGGCGACGGCCAGAGGATGCACGGAGTGCATCTCCGCCGACGCCGCCAGAAGGATCATCTCCTTCTCCGTCACGCCCTCCGCCGTCTTGATGGAGGAGATCTGCGGGATGCCGACCGTGATCATGCCCGTCTTATCGAGGACGACAGTATCGGTATTAGCGAGCGCTTCCATATAGTTGCCGCCCTTGACGAGAATGCTCTTCGCCGCCGCCGCAATCGAAGCGGAAATCGCCGTCGCTGTCGAGGCTTCAAGCCGCACGAAGTCGATGAACAGGAGGTTCAGCACCTCTGCCAATCGCGCGTCGCGCCGTAGACGATCGCCGCGCCGAGGAACGAGATCGGCACGAGCATGTTCGCCATGTTGTCGGCGAAGTTCTGCACGGGCGCACGTCTCGACTGCGCCTCTCGACGAGGTGGACGATGTGCGCGAGCGACGTGTCCTGCCCGTCTTCTCGACCTCGATGACGATCTCGCCGACCTCGATGACTAGAGCCTGCGTAGACAGGCGACTTCTCGCGCTTCATCGCGGGATTCGACTCGCCCGTGATCGACGCCTGGTTCTACGGACGCCTTGCCGCTGACGACGCGGCCGTCGACGCAGATCATCTCGCCCGAATGTGCCGCGATGCGGTCGCCGACCTGCACGGACTCGACCGCGACCTTGCGCTCGACGCCGCCGTCAACGAGCCAGACGAAGCGCTGGTTCATGTTCAGAAGGCCGAAAATCGCTTCTTGCGCGCTCCGCGGCGTAGGCCGTCAGCATCTCAGCGCCGTTCGACAGCGTCAGCAGCGTGAGACTCGATTCGGGCTTGCCTGCGAGCACGGAGGCGATAACCGCCGTACTCGTCAGCGTATCGGCGTTCGGGCGCGTCTTTCACCATGCCCACGAGCGCCGTTCTTGAGGAAGTTCGCGCGATGGCCAAGACGAGGGAGAGCTGCGAAACACCTTCATTCCCGCAAAAGGCTTCAGGCGCGAGCTTTTCAAGCGCCTTCATGCCCTGAAGCTCGCGAGCGAGAAGATGCTCGCGCCGATAGCCCGCCATGTCAAGCTCAGGATCGCTCGGTGCGCACTCTTCTTCCATGCGCTTGACGAGCCGACGCACGAGTGCGAGGGGCAATTCTTCCTTAGCACCAGACCGTCAGCGCCTTGTCGCCGACCGGAAGCGGCGACGACGCCCTTTTATGCTTCGAAGCTGTGCACCCAAGAGGGCGCGCTTATCCTGAGCAAGATCCGCCGATAGGCGGAAAGAGCATGTCCCATACGTCATATCATCTTCCATCCTTTCAAGATCGAGAATGCACCAAAGCATCTGAGGGACCCGACGGCCGCTGTTCAGCTAGAGCAGGATCTTGCGCAAGCCGCGCACGATGAAGCCGAGCGAATACCGACGAAATCGAGCCAGCTCATGCGTCTTCTCGTGCAGCCATACGTTCGCCGCGCCTGCTGTGCGGCGGATGCTGCACCGAGTTCAGCGAGCGGCTGAGTGACGCCTGCCGCAGGGAGCAGCAAGCCCCTGCGGCAGATTCGACCCGCATGCTCCGTAGCACCAAAGACGCGCTTGCCAAGATCCGCCATCAGGCGATCGACAGCTCCCTCATCGCCCGTATAGCGAGACGAGCAGACTGCCCGTAACACTCGACGCCTTGACGGAATCGATGAAGGCGATGCGGCAGGTTCTTCTCCAGAAGCTTTGCCAGCTCCTCGTTTCTGCAGGGCCGCCGCATAGTAGCGCCTGCGCCGGGCACGGCACTCTTCAGCGCGAAAGCTGGCATTGCCGGTGCAGACACGGCTGCAGAGCCGGACGCGTCCTGCGCCATGCCCTTGCCGCGTCCCTGCCTTGACCGAACATGCTGCTCATGCCGCTGCCCATGCCCGTCGGCATCATGTTAAAGAGTCCGCTCATGCCGGAACTTCTGCCCATGCCGCCCCGCCCCATGCCGGACGCCATGCCGAAAAAGACCGCTCATGCCCGCGCTCCTGCCCACTGCCCATGCCGCCGCCCATGCCCTGCAGAAGCGCCGCCCGAAAGCACTGCTGCCGAGGGCCTTGGACAAGGGCCGTGCCGATCATCAAACCAGACATATAAGACAAAGATGTTAACTCCTCCCCTGTGCCATCTGCACATGATAGCTTCACATACGTTTCAATCTGTGAAAGCTCTTCGTTCTCAGCAAAAAAATTCCGGCTCATAGGTGATGAGCACGGGCCAGTGAGCGTACTGCACTCGACCTTGTCCACCTCCGGGACAGTCGGCGAAGTACGCAAGAATCTACTCTCTAAGCTTCTCGTTTCCCACGAGGTGAACGGCTGTAGAGGCGCATCCTGCCCGGCGCACAGGCGGCGGGACGCATCGAGCCGATCAGTGCGCCGAGCTTCGTCGGCGGCAGCGGCAGCTTCGAAGCCCCTCGTCAATCTTCTTCATCACATTTTTGCTTGAGACTTGCGCCGAACGGCATCGCAAGATCTTTCGCGAGCTTTGCGATACTGCCAAGCGTGAACGAGCGAGAGTGCCGCCCATGCCGTGCCGCAGACGATATGCGAGACGCTTCGCCGGAACAAAGAGCGTCACGACCGTGCCTGCGGCAGCCGCTGCCAGCGGTAAGCCCTAAAGGAATCTTTGCCATAGCGTCCTCCTTCGATGCAATTCGTTATCAACAGCAAAACAGGAAAGGGCTGCGCACGCAATATGCCATGACGATACGAGCATTTGCCCTGTCGCAGCCCTCTTATGTTTCCCTGTACTGGTTCGCGCCGGCTTCCTGCGCAGCGATGAGGTCCTCAAGCTCTTCCTTCTGGCGCTGAAGCTCAGCAAGCGGCACCCTGCGCTGCGGGAGCACCCTGCTGGATCGCCATCATCTGCTGCTCGCGCCCTGCATGAAGCGATAGCCAAAAACGCCTGCGACAGCACCGACAGCAAGACCAATCCAGAAATCGCTCTTAGAGATCGTGCCCATAATATTCATCCTCCTGAAAATTCGAAAAGTGTCGACTCAAGACCGCTTCTTCGGCACTTTCTTCGCGTCAACGTCTTTTCCTATCATACCGATTATCCTACCATTTGTCAAAGGTATACCGGACGGTATCTGCTATCAATTAAAGGCTGAGAAAACGCATCATTGCTGGCTTGTTGGCCTTTGGAGGATCGTCGGCCGGCCGAGGTCGGCACGCGAGCCGACGGCGCATCGCACCTCTAAAAAGCACGATCCCTGCCTGCCCTTTCATCTCCTCCAAGGCGGCGAGTTCCTCGCCATCTTTTGCACGCCGCGGCGGCAGTAGCCAGCACGCGCGAGCGCTCCGGAAAGTCGATGGGAAGCCGCCGTCGGCATGCCGCCGACGCTCTCGTGCGCCTCAGTTGTTCAAGACGACGTGGCAAAAGTTCGATGGCTCGGCGGCAGCGATGACAGCGGCCGCGCCCATGTGCATGAGAAGGCGCCGTCGCCGTCGAGGCACCACGTGCGCCGCCCTTCCTTTCGAGCGCAATGCCGAGCGCGATGGACGAGCTGTGCTCCATCGAGCCGATCGTCAAAAATCGCGCTCGTGCCCTCGCCGCGCTCCTCGCGAAGCTCGAAAAGCTCACGGCTCGCCTTGCGCCTGTCGTCGAGACGAAGACATCGCTCTCGTCTGCGGCGTCGAGGATCGTGCGAATCGCCTCCTCACGGCGCAGCGCATAGCCGTTTTTCGTAGGAAACCTTCGTGTCGTGCGCGAGCGCGCCCTTTTCCGGACGACGAAGGCCACCGAGCGCCCTGCCTCCAAAGACGAGCGGAAGCGTTTCCAGCGGCGCGCACGTCTTCTCCTCGCGTCTCTTCGCGAGCACGAAATGCTCGACCTGCAGAAGTTCGAGCAGCGGAAGCGTCACCTCGCCTGATAGGGCGTGCTGCGGCTCGTCCTTCACGCCCGGCTCGCCGCGCCAGCCGATGACGAAGATCAGCGGGATCGCGTACGCCTTCTCGTGCAGCAGCGACGCGAGCGCATTGACGATATTGCCCTCACCGCTGTTCTGCAAATCAGACGAGCGGCGAGCGACCCGTCGCGAGATAATGCCCGCCGCGATTCCCGCCGCCGTCCCCTCGTTCGCCGCGATGATGTGCGGCGCGCGAGTGCCGTATCCGCTCCATCAAGGCGTCGCAAAGAGCGCGCAGCTGCGAGTCGGGCACGCCGACGAAAAATCTGCACCCAAGATGTCCAAAACTCCGTCGCCTGCGCGGCGTCCTCCTTTGCCTGTCATTCATTCTTTCGGCTACTTCCTCGCGAGACACGGAATAGAGGAATGGCGCATTCCAATAACCCTCCACACTGCACTGGCTCGAACGAGACCTGGAAGGCATGCTTTTCGCAAATTCCTCAAAAAAAGCTGCTTTCTTATAGAAGAAAGTTTGTCCAGGCCTTGATAATGCGCATCATAGTCAGGATCAATCTGATCGACGGAAAGCGAAGAACTCGTCCTTCTTCTCAGCATCATGCACTTCGATGATGGCGATAGCTGCCACGCGATTTTTCCGACCATCCTCCTCCATGACCTCTTGTGCATACGACTCATCGGGGAAGTAGTGAAAGACGGCCCCTGAAAAACACCGCATCATACTTCTCCTCCTGCGGCAAGTGCCTCGCTTCCCTGCACAAACGGCTCCCGCAGTCCCCTCCCATGGAAGACATTTGTCAAGACAGAGACCATCTGCTCCGAATAGTCCATGCCACTGACAGAATATCCATCCTGCTGAAACAGCCAGGGGTTCGCACCTGCACCACAGCCGACCTCGAAAATACTCCCCTTCTCAGGCAGACAGAGTGCCGCCCGGGTTTCTTCGTGCTGTTTCATAAACGACTCGTATGGAATACCGCCCTCCACGACATCATAGCCATCGATGCGCTTTGAGTTCCAGAGCATCGCCCGCTTGTCCGTGCGGTCAATGCCTGCAACTGTACGCTTCTCTTATTCCAGATTTCCTGCCAGCGATTCATCTCTCTTCTGTCTCTCCTGTCCCATTCATTGCCGTTTCATTCCTTCGGCAAAAGCCACGCCCAATTCCACAGAGCTTCTCTCAGCACGCGGAAAAACTTCTCAATATCCGTCTCGTCGATCGCGCCGAGCGTCACTGAGACAGAACGTTCCCTTCTCCTGCATCTTGCCCGGATAGATCGTGAAGCCATGCGCATAGCAATAGTCGTGCACGCGGTCAAAAATCCCAGCGCTCATCCGCAGGATAAAGCACGGAGACGACGAGTCCCGACTGAATCTCGGGCGGATCGCCTCCTTCAGCCCCGAGAGCCGCAAGACCGCGATGAATCGCCTGCGCCACCCGCGCATGACGCGCCGCCTTCGCCGCCTCGCCCTCAGCGAAGTATTCGGCAAGGGCCTGCTTCGCCGCATAGATCGTCTGCACGGGCGGCGTGAACTGCATCTGTCCCGTCTTTTCAAAGTAGGCGTACTGCTGGTAGAGATTGCAGTAATACGAGCGCACGGGATAATCCTTCGACGCCTCGATGAGTGAGGTGCGGCCGATGACAAAGAAAGCCCCGTCATCGCCTGTATGCGCTTCTGCGCCGACGCCATGCAGAAGTCGATGTTCGCCTCCTCCATCGAAAAATGGCAGCATCGCATACGTCGAAGTCGTATCGACGACGAACGCCGCGCCGTGAGTATGCGCGCAGAGCGCACCGAGTTCGCGGACGGATTCAGACGCCCGTGCCCGTCTCGTGGTGCGTCGTATGGACGAGAGCGATGTCGGTATCGTCCGCGAGCGCACGCTCGATCAGCTTTGAGATTGGACGTCTTCGACGGACGAGCGAAGGTCGATATGTGCAGTCCCGTAGGCGCGGCATATAGCAGACGGCACGCGCAGAATACGCGCCGTTGTTGACGACGAGCACCTTCTTTCGCGCAGGCAGAAGCGAGTTCAGGCACACGTCCATGTTGAGCGTGCCCGGAGCCGCAGAAGAGCACGCACGAAAACTCCTTCGCATCGGCGCGAACGATCTTCAAAAGCCCCTGCGCCACCTCGCGCATGACATCGCCGAACTCTTCTTCGGCGCGGACAAATATCGGGCACGACCATGCCATCTTCACCGTATCCGTCGTCGTCGCCGGACCCGGATTCAAGAGGATCTTCCTCTCCATCAGCCACCGCCTCCATAAGAAATCGATAGTGAAAGTATAGCACAAGAACATGAAAGGGGAAGCGTCCATGTACACTCCCCTGCATTCCATCCGTATTACATCTTGCCTGCTTCGAGCCGCGCCTTTCGCTTCAACCGCTTCTCCAGCATCACGCGCATGAAATCGTGCGCCCTTTGCAGATCCTCTGCGTCGGGGTGGCTCGCGGCTCTCTGCCAGCGCGCCTGCGCCTTCTTTCCCGCGTGCGGGTCATCCTCTGCGGCAGCTTCCTTCTTGCGCTTTTCGACGATCTTCGGATTGATCTTGCCCTGGCAGGAGTAATGTCCCGCGATATAGCAGTCCGCGCCGAGCGCTGATATCCTGCACGCGCGAACGCCGTGACGGCATGCTCGCTGCCTGGATCTGTGCCGTGCGTCTGGAAAACACGATGTCCTTTCCCTCGATCTTTGGCAGGAGCGCGAGCATCTTCGGATCGGGCGCACCGAGCCGCAGCCAGTAGCCGAGCGCCACGGCCTCGTATCGAGAGGTCTTCCGGCGCTTCTGCCACAGGAGAAGATGTCGGCGTCTGCTTTCCTCCGCCATCGCTTCGGCGACGAGCTTCGTATTTCCCGTAAGCGACGAATAAATCGCGCACCATTCTTTCGCATAAAAACAGTCTCCTCTCATCTTATATGCCATCCTTACCATCTTAGCATATAAAACAAGAGGAGACTGTACCAGCTCTTCATGAAAGTTTGCGTCTTATCCGAGATAAGGAAACCATCCCGCAGGCTTCCATCGGACAAAGGCGTGCAAAGCTTCGAGCACCTGCCCCTTCTGGCAGCGAAGCAATCGCGGCAGTAGACGGGCGGTCATCCTTCGGCTCGAACGGAACTCCGTCTCCTTGCCGCAGGCAGCGCATGTCACCTGGAACATCGTGCGCTCACCGCTGTCGCCATCATGGCTGCGGCGTCTCTTTCCGCAGCAGTCGCGGCAGCGAAACCGGATCATTCTCAAACCCTTCTCCTTGTAGAACTCCTGCTCACCTGCGGTGAACGTGAACTCCTTGCCACAACTTTGCAAACCAATGTCCTGTCCTGGAACTCCATGAAATATCTCCTTGCTGATAATTATGTGAAAACGTCCCTCTCCGGACGCTGCACGCACCGACGGTTTGGCATGTCCAAACCTGCGCTTTGCTACCGATTCTAGCAGATTCAAACAAAAAGCGCAACTGAAATTATTTTGCCATTTCTTGGAGGATGACCGCGAAATGCTAGGAATCATCGCTCTTGCCTCGTCTTTCGTCCATCGTGCAGCGAGCATCGGAAACATGCCGTCACGCCCCGCCCACATCGCTGCAGCGAAAAGCCCGGCACGGCATTCAGATGAGAGTCTGAGAGCCGCCCGCCAGAGCCTGATAGTAGGCGCGGCAGCCGATCATCGCCGCATTGTCCGTGCAGAGCCGAAGCCCGGATAATGGAACTCGACGCCACTCTCCGCTGCCGCCTGACGAAGCCGCCCTTCGAGGCGAGCTGTTCGCCGCGACGCCGCCCGCCAAAACCAGCGTCCTCAGCCCTGTCTTCACGCAGAGCCGCGAGCGACTTCTCGACGAGCGTCTCGACGACGTGCGTTCTGAAACGACGCTGCAACGTCGGCGGCATTGACCTCAATCTTCTTGAGCTTCATCGAGTTCAGATAGTTTCAAGACGGCGGACTTTCAGGCCGCTGAAGCTGAACTCATGAAGTGCCTCTTCTTCCAAGGCGCGCGAAAGTCGATGGCCGCGGCGTCGCCTCTTTCGCGAGGCGGTCGATCTCGGGGCCGCCCGGATACGGCAGCCCGAGCACGCGAGCCACCTTGTCAAACGCCTCGCCCTCGCCGCATCGTCGCGCGTCTGCCCGAGCAAGGTGAAATGGTTGTAGTCCTTGACGTGGACGAGCGCCGTGTGCCCTCCGAAGCGACGAGCGCCACAAACGGCGGCGCAAGCTCCGGCGAACTCAAGAAATTCGCAAAGATATGGCCTTCGAGATGATTGACGCCGATGAGCGGCACGCCGAGCGAGAAGGAAAGCCCTTTGGCGGCGGCGACGCCGACGAGCAGCGCGCCGACAAGACCCCGGCCTGGGTGACGGCAACCGACCGACCTCCTCTGGCGACGCCTGCCTCCTTGAGCGCCTCGTCGATGACGGGCACGATGTTCACGATATGACGGCGCGACGCGATCTCGGGCACGACGCCGCCGTACTTTTGATGCACGGGGATCTCGCGTCGCGATGATGTTCGACAGATTTCGCGCCCGCCGCGCAGCACGGCGGCGGACGTCTCGTCGCAGCTCGTCTCGATGGCGAGCGTCGAGATGTCCTTATCCATGCGCCTCATCTCTTTTCCGTCCGTCCTGCCGAGTGTGGCGAGCGTCGCTTCGATGTCCGTGTTCCAGAGGATTTCGCATCCTCCGCATTATCCGCATAGTGCGTGGCCGCCTGCCGACGCTCCGAAAGCCAAACTTCCTGCAGAGCGCGAGCGCCGCCTCGTTCGACGGGCGCACTTCCAGCGTCATGCTGCGCACGCCGCTCCATGGCGATCCGCATGAGTTCTGCGAGCGGCGCTGCGCCGACGCGCGCGCCGGCGCATCTCGGGCGCAACGGCGACGTTCGTGATGTGGGCCTCCTCGCCGAGTGCCAGACGCCGACGTAGCCGATGACTTTTCTCCGTCGTCGAGCGCCAGCCAGCAGTGAAAGCCGCTTCCTGCGCGGCCTCCTCCCAGAAAGACTCGCGCGACCACGGCATGGAAAAGCACGCCAGCTCCACCTTCTCGACGGCAGCGGCGTCGTGGGCAACATCTTGCGAAAGGTCAGCACGACGCCCCTCCGTCTTTTCTTTGCCATGGCGCTTCTCCCTAGCACCTCCGCCTCCGAGCGCCAGAATGGAAGAACGGCTCCAGCGTCATGGGATCATCGCACTCGCCCGCCGCAAGCCGCGCGATGCCGGAGCCATGCAACGTGCGAGGCGCGCGCCGTCAGAAGAGATGCGCGGGCGCGAGCGTGACATTGTCGGGCAGATTTCCGAGACGGGCCCGCTTCTTCACTGCGAGTTCGCCCGTCAGCAATACGGGTTTTCCAGTCCGCCGCCTCGGCGATCGCCTCGGCAAGCGGCGCAACGCACGGGATGCACCTCGTGCAGATTTCCGTCACGCCACTCGTAGAGACCCGCATAGGCGTTTCCCCTTCTGCGCGTCCATCAGGGCGAGCGTATGAACGTCCGGCACGGGAAGGCGAGTGCGAGCGCCGCCAGGTCGAAACGCCGACAAGCGGGATGCCCAGACCGTAAGCGATCGCCGCTCGCCGTCGCCAAGCCGATGCGAAGCCCGTGAAAAGAGCCGGGGCCGATGCCCACGGCGACGCCTCGAGAGCCGAGCGCTCGACGCCCGCGAAGAAGAGAGCGCCCCTCGATATGCGAAAAGAAGCGTCTCCGAATGCGTGCGTCCCCGCCTCAACCGTCACTTCCGCCTGCGGTTTCCCTCGCTCGCCACGGCGACGCTCGACACCCGAGCTTGCCGTATCAATCGCCAGAATCGACAACGTCCCTCATCTCCTCAAAAATTCCTTGAGCTGCACTCCCACAAGCGAAAAACACAGCCGACGGCGATCCGCCGCCTCCTCTGAATCGACCTCCCCGCCGAAGATGCCACGCGCTCGATCGTCACGCGCACATAGTCTGCGGGCATCTCCTCGCTGAACTTGTCGAACCACTCGACGACGACGACACCTCGGAATCGTCCGCATACTCGTGAAGCCGATGTCGCAAAGCTCCTCAGCACGCTCCGGGCGATGAGACGTCGAAATGCGTAAAGGCGCATCTCCCTTCATATACGTTCATCAAGTTGAACGTCGGACTCGTGACCCTCGCCCGAAAACCCCAAACCACGCGCCAATCCCTGCACGAAGAGCGTCTTTCCCGCGCCGAGATCGCCGGCGAGCGCGAAGACCGAAACCCCTGCTGGGCGCAAAGCGCTGATGCGCTCGACGAGCGCCGCCGTCTCCTCGGGTGAAGCCGTTTCCACCGTAAACATTGCTGCAACACCTTTCCATGGAGAGCGCCGCGTCCCTCAGCCATCGCGCCGCTTTTTGCCGAAGCTCTCCGTCGTTTCTCCGCCTATCATACCACAAGCCTGCCTTTTTTGAAACGCTTCCTTTCAAGTATAGCGATACTTCTTATCAATAATAATTATCCACTAGTATTTATTTTTGAAAAAGTATAAAAACGCGAGATATGGAGATATTTCATGATATATGACTATATCTTTGTTATTTAGCATTTTTCGATATTTCCTTCTTGGGACACTTCGCCTATAATAAGAGCACAGCAAGCGACAAGCACATGAGGGAGACACCCTGCACGGTGAATCGCGACCACTACCAAGAAAAAGAAAAACATCCACGATATTTTGGGAGGTAATGCAAAAATGAAAAAGTTTGTTTGCACGGTTTGCAGTTATGTTCACGAGGGCGACATTTGAGCTCCGGCAGATGTCCGATCTGTCATGCTCCCGCTTCGCAAGTTCGTCGAGCAGACGGGTGACATACAGCATGCGGATGAGCATCATGTCGGCGCCGCCGCGAGCGATGAAAAGGTCATCGAAAACGGCGCGCATGAACTTCACGGGCGAGTGTTCGAAGTCGGCATGTACCTCGCGATGAGCCGCCGGGCAGACCGCGAGGGCTACCCGAGATCGCCGAGGCCTTCGAGCGCTACGCTTTTCGAGGAAGCCGAGCATGCAGCGAAGTTCGCGGAACTTCGGCGAGGTTCTGACGAACAGCACGAAGGAGAACCTCAAGATGCGCGTCGACGCCGAGCATGGCGCCTGCGCAGGCAAGAAGGAGCTCGCTACGCTCGCGAAGCAGCTGAACCTCGACGCCATCCATGACACCGTGCGAGATGTGCGGACGAGGCACGTCACGGCCGCGGCTTCAGGGTCTCTTCGACCGCTTAGCTGGCACTAGTAGTGACTTTCCCTCGGGGCGGGGATCTTGAACCGCCCCGGGAACTTCCCATAAAGAAATCACGGATAGCGATAGCAGTCCGTCCCATCGAGCGCTCTCGATTCATCCGTGCTTTCTAAAACCTTCTCAAACCCCATAACCACTCATCAGAGGGGATTTCCCAATCGACCATTCTCAAAAAGCGACCCTTTCCCAAGGGTCGCTTTTCTATAGGCTGTTCACAGCTGCCGCATCGGCTCTTCGCCTCCTGCAACATACCGCACTTACGATCAGTAGACTACACGCACAAAAGTCTACTTTGCAGACACATGCCGCCTCTACAGAAACCTAGCCAATCGATCTGCGCCTTCGCTTGACCTCTTGAGTTTCACGCTAGAAATAGGTCTCCGCGCACATCGACTGCGAGCATGGAACTTCGATGAAAAACTACAGAATATCAACCGAACATCGCGTTGAGAATCAGGAGCACGATGATGCCGGTCGCCCAGCCAATCGTGCTGGCGACAGAGTAGAGGCGCAGCTGCTCCTTACCTTCAGTGATACCGATGGAGCGGTTGACGACCCAGAAGAAGCTGTCGTTAGTACGAATAGAAGAGCGATCCCACACAGGCGGCGAGGGCCGCGAAGACGGGTTCACGGGAGAGATTCGCGATAATCGGCGCCGTGATCGAGGGCTCGCCGTAATCATCGCCACCGTGCCGCTGCCTGGATTGAAGCGCACGATCGTCGCGATGAAGAACGGCAGCAAGATGGCAGGAATGCTCGTCTCGCAGCATGGCTTTCGCAAAAACCGTGCCGACGCCTGCTGTCGCGGATCAACATGCCGAAAGCGCCGCCGCCGCCTGTGATGAGGATGATGATGCCCGCCGACTCTGATGCCTGTCTCCACTTTCCTCCAGCACGCGCTTTCTTATCGAGGCTTCCTCTGTCAGGCCATGAATCGTCAGAGAAGTCCGATGCCGACGGCAATACCGGTGTACCGAAGAACTGAATGGCATCGGCGATCTGCCCTTTCATCCCCATGGCGGCCGCCACCGTACTCAATCAGAATCAAAGGATCGGCACAACGATCGGCGCAAACGAGATGAAGGCCGAGGCAGATGCGCGTCATCGCAGATACTGCTCTCCTGCGTTCGATGCCGCATACGATCTGTCACGCGTCCAGCCGCCATCCGCTGTCGAATCTGCCAGATCTTTTCGCCCGCCCACTTCGCAAAGAGCAAAGGACCGATGAGCATCGGCACAGGAGCTATCGAGTCCCAGAGAATCAAGGATCCGACGCTCACTTCAAAGATGCCTGCACTCATACAGGTCCCGGGTCGGCGGCACCATCGTATGCGTGATAACGAGACCGGTGGCGAGGCGATGCCGATGGAAACGATCGACTTGCGCGCTACTGTGAAATCGCCTTGCGCCAGAGGCGTCAAGATGACAAAACCCGAATCACAGAAAATCGGGATGGAGACGAAAGCCCGTCAACGCCATAGCGATTTCTTCACGCTCCCTTGCCGAAAAAGCTTGAGAGCACAGGGCCATGCGCTTCGCCGCACCCGATACCTCGAAGAGCTGGCCCATCATGACGCCAAAGCGATGATGATGCCGATGCTCCCAAAGCGTACCGCCGAATCCCTTCGTGATGCTCGCGACAATCTGCTTGAACTCGATGCCGCCGATCACACCGACGAGGACGGTTGCCAAAGATCAGCGCCAAGAATGATGAATCTTGGTCTTCATAATCATGAAAATCAAGCAGGCAATACCAAAGCCAAGACCTATGAGTGATTGCGTTTCTGCAGCCATAGGATTCATCTCCTTGTTCATAAAATCATTACTTCTGCGGAACTGCCCTGCTCATCCCTGCTTGAAATTCCGGGCATATTTTCGCTGCGAGGCGGATCGCCTCCACCATGCTCACGGCACTCACGATGCCCTTTCCGGCGATGTCGAAAGCCGTGCCGTGATCGACCGACGTGCGCAGGGCAGTGTGTCGCAGTGTGACGGCGATTGTACGCTCGAAGTCGTACGTCTTTTCGTCGCGATATGACCTTGATCGTGATAGAGGAAAGAACCGCCTGATAGCGTCCTCGCAAAGCCTGATGGAAGACGGAGCCGGACCGATCGGGCCCTACGACATCGTAGCCTTCCTCTGCGCCTCTTCCACAGCAGGCGCAATCTCATGACTTCTTCCCAAACCGAAGAGTCCCATGCTCACCCGAGTGCGGATTGAGTCCCGCGACAGCCATCTTTGCCTCAACGCTCGAGCTGCTCACGCTTTCGTGCAGCGGCGGATATACTCAAGCCGCGCTCTTTCGTAATGGCGTCACAGGCATCGCGCAGTGACATGACGCGTGAGGAAGAATACGCGCATCTCGTCAACCTCGAACATCGTCAGCGGATCACGCAGAGTTCGACAGTCCGCCAAGAATCTCCGTATGTCCGATGTAGTTAATCTTCGCCGCGCACGCAGGACTCGTCGGTGATCGGCGTCGTGGCAATCGCATCAATCTTGTGCGCCATCGCCAGCTCCGCACCTCTTGATGTAATCAAACGCCGCCTGTCCGCACATCGCTGACTTCGCCCATCTTCAGCTTCGCCATATCGACATTTTTGAGATCAATGAGATTGATGACGCCCCGCCTCATCGACGGCGGCCGCGGATCCTCCACCGTATGGATAGCGCTTACACCGGCAGACACCGACTGCTTGCTCCATCGTGCCCTTGTCGCCGACGACGACGACCCTCGCAACATCCGTCACCTTCTTGTCGAGCAAGGACTGACGGTGATCTGCACCGACTCCGGCAGGATCGCCCATGGCAAACACCGATCAGGGTTTTCCATTACATTCTTTTCCATACGCACAACTCCTTTATCTTTCAAGAATCATCAGGCAATATCCTTGGGCGATTTTTCCAAGCAAGCCCGATCGCATCATCGCCGCCGATCATCTTCGTCACAATGCGCAGCTTCGGCAGGCGGCCGCCAAGAATGCGCCCGTAGACAGCAAGCAGCGGGAAACCTCGTCACGCACCTCAATCGCCGTCGGCGTCAACTTCTCGAAGAGAGCAATCGTGATGTCGCCGCCGAGCAATAAATACCCTCGAGTTTGCCGCTCTTTCCAAGATCTCGCCTGCAGCCTCGGTCAATGTGCCGGAAAGGATGCGTGACATCCTCCGAGGTGACATCGAGTGCCTTCGCAGTCGCCCTGAGATCGAGATGTCCCTCATCAGAAAGCGGCGTCGTCGTCGGCAAGAGAACGTCTTCAGCGTCTACGGCATCACAGATCTTATTGACGACCCGCCGAACTTTCCTCCTCCGCCGCTCCTTCTCGAAAAACTCCTCCTGCGCATGTCGACAAAGAATACGCGCCTCTTTTTGCAGCAAATCGGCAATCCGCCGCTTCGTCGTCGCCGTCACGCTGCCGATGACGAGCAAAACCTTCTGTTCGCGCTTTTCCTTCACCTGCATCTCGTACACAAACTGCATGGTCGAGGGCCGGGATCGACCGTCAGCACGCGGCAGCCGCTCTGCAGCACCGCTTTTGGCGATCTTCTGCACATCTTCATTGCGCACCGCATCGAAGACGAGAACGCGCAGCTCCTTCGCCGCTTCTCTGACGGCAGCGGCAAACGAGTCCACGTCCTGCGCCAAATCTTTCAACGAAAAAGTATCGCACTCAGTGGCGCGTTTGCTGCGCGACAAGATCTACAACATCATCCGATGCAACGGGCATCTTCGGATCGCGCCCGCATCCGACTCTGTCAGAAGCATGCCGTTCACGAGCATCGTTCGATTTGCGACGATGCGTCCCAGAGTCGGGATAAGCGGGTACGACGATCGCCGTAAAGTCGTCGCCCGCGCGGCGAGCGCCCCGTCAATTTCCGCTCCGATACTGCCGCGCAGCGTCAGAATCAATGCGCTTGTTGAAAAACTCGCCGCCCGCTTTCAACCGCAAAAGGCCTCTTTGACGCGTCGAAAGCTCTCCGAAGCCAACCCGCGGCTTGCCGTCGAATAGAGCGAGCACATCTGCCTTGTGCGCTGCCGCACCATCGAGCGAAAACAGACTGCTCACACTGAGTCCGATTTTTGAGGAGCACGCCTGAAGCATTTGCGCCCGTCAGATCATCTGCGACAATAACCTCTCATTGCACCTCTCCTTTCTGCCCAACCCTGTCAAATCGCTATGAGCTCTCCTCGCGGGATCGCCCTCTTCATCTCTTTCTTCGTAAACGGATAACCGTGATGACGCGATCCAGCTCGCTCATATGAGCCGCCTTATAGAGCTTTTTCTTGCGGAACTTTGATCGGTCGGCGACAAGGATCGAAAACCTCGCTTATCTCAAGGAGTTTTCGCTGAACACGCACTTGCTCTCCGTCGGCACGACGAGGAAGAAGTCATCCGTGACAGCAGACGCCGACAAAGGCGAGATCGATGCCGTAGCGCAAGCTGCTCCGTCGCCATGGCACCCGCAACGGCCCCTGTCTCTGCAAGACGACACCGCCCAAGAGGATGCGAATTCCGTTTGAGAATACAGATGCGCACCTATGTGCAAATCGTTCGTCACAACCGCGATATTAGCGGGCGCTCGCCTTCTTCAAACGGTCAGCAATCTCAAACGTCGTCGTGCCTGCATCGAAGAAGACCGTCATACCCGCACGGATCTCGCCGCAGCGCCGCCTCCGCGATGCGCCGCTTGACTTCGATATCGCGCACCTTCTTCTTGGCGTACGAAGTCTCCTCCACGATGTGCTTGGCCAGCATAGCGCCGCCATGCGTGCGTACGAGCAGTCCCTTTTCTTCGAACTGCCTGAGATCACGGCTGATCGTCATGGCCGTGACATCGAGCGCCTGCACCAGGACGCTGCTCGTGACCGTCTCATTCTGCTGCAGGTAATCAGAATAAATTTCTTCCTGTCGATCGAAAATCATATGCGCCCCTTGATGTTAATTTAGTTTATATTTTGTTATCTTTTGTTATCTTATTATAAAGCTGTCGTTTTCTTCGGTCAATATAGAAAATAAACGCATTGTCTTTATGCTGCACGGGTGCATGAAGTCTGTCAACTTCATGCACCCGTCACTCTTCTCTTTCATCCACAGAGCAGCCGCCTGCACCTGCTCCTCCTTTTTCCAGCTCAGTATCGCCTGCACGTAGAGCGCGCATTCGAGACGCTTTTCTGAATCTCGCAACCGACCTCGTAGGGCTTTTCTTTATCGCCGTGGAACAGGTCAGCGCTGGCAGCCGCCGCTGCAGAAGAAGCGTGCCCAGCAGTCGGCGCACTTCTCCTTGTTGAGGACGCGACCTCGCGAGTACGGCGGCAGTTCTTCGTCCGTCACCCCGTCGTAGATGCTGCCGAGCTTGTAGCGCTTTCTGCCGACGAACTGGTACACGGGTAGAGGTCGCCGCTTTTCCGCGACGGCGAAGTATTCGTGACCCGCGCCGCAGCCCTGAGAGGCGCTTTGGCGACGCAAGGGCCGTTCGACAAGTCCATGTTGAAGTGGAAGAAGAAGAATCCCTGCCCCGCGCGATGCCGCTCCATGTAGGCGGCGGCGAGGCGGCTCATCCTCGCAGATGCGCGGCAAATCTTCTTCAGGAGCAGCGAGGCTGTCCTTCAAGACGACAGGCTCGACCGAGAGAATATTGAATCCCGCATCGTGCATCGAAAGCACGTCCTCGTGAAGTCGAGATTGCGCTTCGTGGGTGCCGCGAAGATAGGTATAGACGCCGCGATAGTCCCAGTCGCCGCCCGCGCGGCTCGCAAGACACCTTTCGGAAGTTTTCCACGATGCGGTCATAGTGCCGTGCCCGCCGACGTCGGGGCGCATGGCGTCGTTCGTCCCCTGCGCCCGTCGAGCGACAGGACGAGCGAGAAATCGTTCTCGTTGAGCCACGCGATGTTCTGCATCGTTCAAGAGCATGCCGTTCGTCGTGCAACGTGAGCTTGAGATCTTGCCCGTCTCCTTCTCGCGCTTCCTTAGATGCTCCATCACCTTCTGATCGTCTTCATGTTGAGGAGATGGGCTCTCCGCCGAAGAAGTCGATCTCAGCGTGCGCGGCCCTGAACCCTCGATGAGATCGACGGCGCGACATCCGACCTCGGGCGACATGACGGCGCGCTCCATGCCGTAGTTGCCGCCGTCGCCGGCAGACGGCAGCGCAGGTTGCAGTCCTGCGCGACCATCAGACTACAGCGACTTCACGAGTCCCTTCTGGGAAAAACGTCGGCGGTATCGTCGATATCGGGCGCGAAAAAGCTCGCCACGCCATGAGTTCGTGCAGCTCTTCGAGCGCTTCGGAAAGTTCCTCGGGTACACTCTGCTGCACCGAGCGCATCGACGACCGCCCGATCATCTCGCGCCGTCGAACGTCCACGATGTCGTAGATCATCTCGTCGACGACATGGACGGCGCCGCTGCGACATCAAGCAGGATGAAGCTGTCCGCCTGTTTGAACTTCATGTATTCTCTTCATAGTTCCTCCATATATGCTACGGCAGAAAGGTCATGCTTCAAGGATGGGGTGATGCACTGCCCATAAGCGAACCGTTTTGAGCATGCGTGAGAAGCCCGCCCATCTCTCGACCAAAAATTCCCGTTCAAGCGAAGCGCGTTTGAATTTTGGTCGGTTGTTAGGGGAATGGACGGGCTTTAGAGGAAGCACTGATAAAAGTGAAGTCCGTCAGATTGGTACAGATTTTTCGTCCTATCAAGGAGACTAAACCGGACGCATAGCGGGGCTATGCGGAGGATCGGCCGACGCAGAGAGCGGAAAAGATGCGCCACGATGGCGGGTCGGAATTTATCAGTGCTTCCTCAACCTGCGAGATTCCATGTTCGTGTTGGGCAGTGCATCACCACCGAAACTATCGGCTTCAGCAGAACCGCCTTTCCAGAATCTCGCTCGCTTACCTGCTCTCAGACCTGATTGCCCACCGTGCAGGACGTCTTGCATGCCGACTGGCACGATCGCGGCATTCGCCGCAGCCGCCCGTCTTCAGCGTCTTCTGCATCGTCGGTTTGTTGACCGTCTTGATGTGTTTCATCGTATGACCCCCTTCTTGCCGTCTTTCCCTTTATTCACCCTTCCGCGCTCGCTTGGCAAGATGTTTGCATATCGCGCAGGTATCGCCAGACGCGGTGCAAATCCCGCTGCGTCGAGCGGCATTGCCAGCCGAGTTCTCGAAGTTTGCTCGGCACTGGGGCGGTTCGCCTTGTTGAAATTGTTTTTCCAGATACGCCGCGCCCTTCGGCCGTTCCTTCAAGATGACCTTCAAGCTTCCAGTTCGGGCGATCACGAGGATTTCCGCAAGTCGCGGATGCTCAAGAACGCCCTGTCGTTCGACACGTTGTACGCCTCACCCGCCGCACCCTGAAAGAGGATGAGAAAGAACGCCGCCACGGCGTCGGCGATGTAGCAGAAGGGCGGCAGGCGCTGCCGTCGCTGTGCATGACGATGTCCGTGCCCGCCGCACGCACTTCATGAAGGAGGAGAAGACGCGCGATCGCTCTATTATCCATCGTCGGCGCGTAGGGTGTGCGCGATGCGTGCGATCTTCGTGCCACACGCCGCTCGACGGAAGAGAGCCGGCACCACGTCTCGCCCATGCGCTTGCTGCCGCCATAGCAGCCTCAAGAGGTCGAGCTGGATCTCGCCGCGCCGACGTCCGCCCTCGTGGATCTCACCCGCGCCCTCTGCATCTTGCCGCAGACATCTCCACTGCTGAAGAAAGAGGAAGGACTGCGTTCTCTTCTCCTTGCCAAGCGCAGCAGATGGTATGTCCGAGCACGTTCGGCTCGGCGACCCGACGGGCATCGTCTTGCCCAGGTACGCAGGATTCGCGAGGCTTTGCAGCGTGGATGATGAAGTCGACCGCCCTTCGATCTGCCACGGTTCTCTGAGATCGTGCCGCACAAGCGAGATATATGGCGCATCCGCGTATTCGCCGACGAAGCGTGCGCGCCTTTTCCTCGCTTCGTACATGGAGCAGCAGCCGCATCCTCATCGCGCGTTCCTCGTTCAGATAGACGAGGAAGAACGCGACGTAGGACGCGAGCATTCCCGTCGCACCCGTGAGCTAATACGGTCTGCCCTGAGCTTTTTGCCAATCCAGCCCACGCGCAGATGTCCCTGCATGTCCCCTTCGAGCACCGGGACTACTTTAGAAACGTTCTTCTTCCATCGCCTTTCTAACAATGGAGCTTCTCCACGGGAAATCGTCGAGATTGTCCTCGCTCGTATCCTTCAGCGGAATTTCACCGTCGCGCGAGAGCGCATGGTGCCACTCGTCTTCAGCTGCATACAGGCGAAATCATGAGCTTCTTTCGAGTTCCAGATCTCTTCCAGCGTATTGATCACAGATGCTGCCGACCAGGGTTCGTCGCGCGACCAGTCCGTACAGCAGACGACGACGTCGCCGTTGCTGCGCACCGTCAGTGCGTGAACGGGTAGCGGCAGACCTTGCGCTCCTCGTAAAGCGCCTGCTCTAAGTACGCCGCCTGCGCCTCGCCCTTTTCCTCGCTGCCGTAGAGTCGGTCGAGGGCATTTTCCTCTGCTTCGGCAAAATCCACGGTGTGTCAATCAGCTGCTCGTCGGACACATCCCCGTACATGCGATAAAACTCGTCGTTTTCCTCGCCGTGCGTGTCCATGATCTTCGCACAGATGAAGCGGCTTCTTCGCTCCCTTCTCGTCGCGGTGCTTCTTCAAGCAGGCGATGTTCTCGCGAATCTCGTGCGGCGTGACGCGCGACTGCGTGATGCGCGCTGCCCGTCCGTGGGCACGGAGTAGATGGCGCGCAGGTAGTCGAGTCCGAGATCAATCAGGTTCTCCGCCACTTCCTTCGTCAGAAGGACGCATTCGTCGTGATCTCCATCTCGTGACAGACATCGGTTTTCCTTGATCTTTCTTCACCATGCGGCAGAGCCGCCTTAGTGAAGAAGCGGCTCACCCGTCGAGTGAAAGAGCTTGATGAGCTTGATCTTCTTGCCCTGATGGCGGCAGAAGTCCCTTCATATCCTGCAGAGTTTGTCAAAAAGCTCGTCTGTCATATTGCCGAAGGGACCGCCGTGCTCGTGTGATTCCTGTGTGCTCTGCCAGCACATCAGGCACTCGAGTTGCAGATGTTCGTCGGCTCGATGCACGCACAGAGGTACCGCGAGCGGCACGACCTCGCGCAGTGTCAGGCGATTCTTCTGATACGCCTCGGAAAAAGCGCACAACTTCATTTTCCACGATGATTCCTCCAATATTGCAGCAGACACGCAAGCGCCTCGCCGGATTTCTTCTTCCTCAACATCGCGATAGACACTGAGCTCATGCGCTTCGTTCAAAAGCACCGCCGTGATTCTCTCGCTCGTCTGCTTCTTATCCCCGTGAATGGCGGCGATGATGCCCGCAGGCGCGAACCACCTCGCGCCGTGGAATGTGCGCGAGGATCTCACGCAGAGCGCCGCGATGCGCGCCGCATACGCTTCTTCGATGAAGCCGCGCTTTGACCGATACCGCATTCGCCGTCATCATACCGAGAGCGCAACGGCAGATCCGTGCGGAATCTCATAGGAGCTGACGCTCGAAGGCATAGTCCGAAGGTGTGCGCGTACTGAGCAGAACCTCTTGCCGCGATCAAACTCGTCCTCCTCGATGAAGCTGCGCTTGAGTCGAGCGACGTCGCACATACCGCAGCAGCTCTCGTAATCGTGCGCAAGAATCGCCTCACATCACGCTCCATGCCGTCGATGCCCGACGCGCCCGCAATGACGTTGAACTTCACGACTTCGCCTGCCGCTGCAATAGTCCCGCGGGCTGAGACTCGAAAAACTCGGATAGATGAAGATCTCGTCGGCGGATAGAAGGAGCCGAGAAGGTTCTTTTGAAGCCCTTGTAGTTCAGTGACGACTTGCCGCCGATGCAGCTGTCGCAGGCGGCGAGGAGCGTCGTCGGAAGAACGTCCAGCGAATGCCGCGATAGAGCGCCGTGGCGACAAACCCGTGACGTCCTGCGTGATGCCGCCGCCCAAGGACACGAGATGCGAATTGCGCTTAGCGCTCATCTCCGTCATGCGCTCACAGATTGCGAGCATTGCCGCCATATTCTTCTTCTCCTCGACAGCTTCAAGCAGGAAAAATCGACTCCTTTCGGCAAATCCGGCAGGCGGTCTTTATAAAGCTCGTAAACCGTACGGTCGAGCACAAAAACGTGTCCTTCGCCGCCGCCAAATCCTGCAGCAGGGACAAATCCCTGCAAAAAGCCACGCTGTATTCCTCGAACGCCGACTGATCTTCATGCCGCTCTTCCTTTCTGTATCTCGCTGCAGACGAACTCCCTGCCCATCTGCCGAACTCAGCCTTCCTCCTGCGCATCGCGCCGCGCGATCAGCTCCAGCCAATTTCCCTCGGGATCGCGGCAGAAGCAGCAAAGGTTGCCGTTTCCCATATCGTGCACGCGCGTCGCACATGCGCCGCCATGCGCGGCAATCGCCATGCGAGTCGCTTCCATATCGCGCACGCCGAAGGCGATGTGCAGCCCCGCCTCGATCGGCAAGTTCGTCTTCTTTTCCCGCCCTTCGGGCACGATGACTCTGAAGCTCCAGCATATCGCCCGACGCCGCTCGCCTTTCCCTGCTCCGTGATGAGCTTCGTAACTCGAAATCCCTTTCGCACCCGCCGCCGCGAAGAGGTCTGGCAATCAGCGCGTCCTCCTGCTCGACGTTTTCGCATATCGCGTGCATATAGAAGACCTCGCGGTAAACGACGCCATGCGCGCCAAGTCCCTGACGTAGATGCCTGTATGGCGCAGGTTGATCATGCTTTTTCTCCGTCCGGCTCGATGAGCGGGATGCACATATTGCGTGCCAGCCCTCGCGCGGCAAAAACGGCGCGAGATCTTCCAGCGGGGATCTCGTGAGCTGCCCGTCGGGCAGCCGCTTCGTCGCGACTTCGGCCTCGAACTTGCCTTCCGTCACGAACACTTCCCGTGAGCACATAGCCCTGGTTCTCTGAGCGCCTGCGCGATCTTTTCGTGCAGCTCCGCGTTGGAAGAAATCTGATGTAGGCATCTCGAACGCCCGCGCGATTCTGCTCGAAACGACGGGAAGCCGAGATCGCCGCTCTCGGGGCCGACACCAACGAGCGCATTGCCGAAGACGTTTCTTCTGCGTCTGGCGGATCTGATGATAGCCGTTGTTGTTGATGACGAAGAGTTTGACGGGCAGCCGATTCAGTGACGACGGTCTGCAATTCCTGCAGGTTCATCGATGATGCTGCTGTCGCCCCTCAAGGCAGACGACGCTCTCGCCGCTCGCGACGGCCGCGCTGACGGCAGCGGGCAGGCTGCAGCCCATCGACGAGATGCCGCAGCTCATGAGGAAGCGGCTCGCCATCCTCGATGAAGTACGACTGGCTGCCGACAACGCTCGCAGATCCGTTGGTGACGACCGTGATGCTGCCCTCGGGCAGCGCGCGCGGCTCAAAGCATCCATGAAAGCATAGACGTTCGTCTTGCCCGCCGCTTCCTTCTGCTCGGGCCGCACGACGGGGTACTCGCTCTTCCACCTGCGACACTGCGCGAGCCATGTCCCGTTTTCCTTCGGCGGCTCAGTCCTCGCCGCCGAGAGAAGCGCGCGCATGAAGTCCGCCGCATCGGCGCACACGGGATAATCGACGCGGATCGTCGGCTCAGTTCAGCGGGTCGATGTCGTTGACGATCGTAGTGCGCTGCGCGCGCCCAGAGACGCACGTCGTAGCCGACCCTGATAGATGCTCAGTCGGCTGCCGATCGAGAGAGAGGTCGCTGTTCTGCACGGCGAAGTTGCCCGCGCGGTCGCCCATCGTGCCGCCCCCGCCGCAGTAGTACGGATGCCCCGGTCGCGATGAGGGTCGATGCTGTCCCAGCATGTGACGACAGGCATTGACAGGCGCTGCGCCAGTCTCGACGAGCGGCGCTGCACCCGCGAGGCGGATGCCGTCTGCCCGCGTAGAGCACGGGACGTCCGGCGCTCTGAGCTTTTTCCAGCACATGATGCGCAGCCTTCTCGACGTCCGCATATTCCTCCCGCGCATGAGCCTTGAGCCCGGCAGATCGTCGTCGATGAAGCTCCCCTGTATGTCGAGCGGCAAATCGAGCCACGAAGGGCCGGGCGGCCGCTCCCGCCATCGATACGCTTTTTCCGAGCGCAGGGAATCTTCTGCGGCTCGGTGATCATCTCCGCGTACTTCGTCATATTATCCAGCGCTGACACGATGTCGAACTCCTGTCCGCCCAGCGTGCGAAGTGGCAGACCACTCGCCCGCACCGTCAGAGAGGATTTTCATCTGCCCCGAGAGCACGAGCAGCGGAATCGAATCTTGATAAGCACCGCAACGCCGTTCAAGGCATTGATCGCGCCCGGCCCGCTCGTCACGCAGAGCGCCGCCATGCGCCCATGGACGCGCGCATAGCCTCCGCCGCCATCGCCGCCGCCTGCTCATGATGGCAGTATATCGACGTAGCTTCTCGTGGTGCCCGGAGAGATCGTTGAGGTGCATAGCGCCGCCGCCAACGACGGTGAATACGTGCGTGATGCCTCTTTTGACTAGGAAAATCCGCGATATAGTCTGATACTTTTCGACCTTCATGGAAGCACCTCCGCTACTTCAGACGACGCACCGCCGTCCACGGGCAGCACCGCGCCTGTGATGATGTAAGTAGCTCATCCGAGACGAGGAAGAGCGCGCGCGCGCCACCTCGAAAGCGTCGGCGACGCGCCCCATCGGTATGCCCGAAAAAGCGCGAGAAGTCGCGATTCGTATAGATCGGCGTGTCCGTGATGCCGGAGCGAGGCAGTTCACGCGCACGTCAGGCGCGCAGTTCAGCGCACAGAGCTTCGTGAACTGGATCAGCGCCGCCTTTCGACGAAGCGTGAGAGGTACGTCTTGCTGCCCGCGATATGGTAGGGAAGGCCGCCGATCGAAGCCGTGTTCGGGATCGCGCCCTTCGCCCTTTTGCAGGAGCGGCAAAAACGCCGCCGTCATATCCATCGCCGCCTTCGCATTCGTGCGAAAGACACGCTCCCATGCCGCATCGTCGATCTCGTCGATCGCCCGCGTCACGAAAGATGCCCGCATTGTTGAAGAGGATGTCGATCCGTCCGAACTCTTCCCGCACATCAGCAAGAAGCCGCGCCACAGTCGTCGGCATCCGTCACATCGGCACGGATGCAAGCGTACATGCCCCGCATGTTTCTTCTCAATCTCAGCGGCAAGCGTCTCGCCGCGCTCCGCATCTCTGCCCACGGCGATGACGTGCGCTCCCTCAGAGACAAAGAGCCGCGCCGACGCATGGCCGATGCCCGAGGTCGCGCCCGTGATGAGCGCGGTCTTTCCCGCGAGCCGCCCCATCACTCGCCTTCCTTTCCTGCCATTCGTAGCGCGTCTTCGTGATGAAGTCCACCGTCATCTCATCCTTGATGCGGTTCAAGAAATCTCTGACATACGCATTCAAATAATCGGCCTTGCTCTTGGCAAAGCTGTACTCCCTGCTCTCATCAAAAGTAGTTGCTCGCCTTCTTGGAATAGCCGTCGAATCCCGCCAAGGAGACAGTCGAAACCTTCATGCGGAGCAGAACTTTGAGGAGCATGATCAGCGAGTTGTCAATGATTTCCGTATCCCTGTCGATCAGGGAACTGTAATTCAGCACTAGGGAAAATCGCCCTCGATCTTCGTCATCTCGATGTCGCCAAAATCGGTTTTCCCCTTATTGATACTGCGATGCAGGTCGCTCTGCGCTGCGTATAACGCTTTGCCTTCGTGAGAAAAATGCCTGTGACCTCGATATCTTCCGGAGCATAATTCACGGAAATCACGATCGGCTTCTTATCCGCAATAAACTTCTCGACTTTGCCGTTCTTTTTCTCCATGCTGCGTCCCGCCCTAGGATGAGCAGAGGGACGATTCAAGTTTTTCCGTCAAGAGACGAAGCGTTGCCGAATCATCGCACTCGATACTCTGATACTCGCGATAAAGTTTCTCGATGTACGCCTCATCATAAAGAAGACTCTTCGACACCTCCAAACCGCCCAAGATATCACGAATCTGCTTGACCGACAACGTTCGTTTGTTCATCAGGTTCTTTACATAGTTCGGATGGCAATGCATGGAAGAAGCGATATAGAAAAAGAGTTATAGCCCCAGTACTGTTTCTGATAAATGTCCAAGATAACATTATCAATCGCTTCGAAAAGTACCTGGTTGACATCATATCGCGCACCCCTGCTTCTTGTTGCGGAACATCATCAAGAGTTCCAGCGGCGCATTGCCCGCGCTCTTTCCCATACCATAGAGCGTGCCGTCCGTCAGAGCGCCGCGCCCGAATCGAGCGAGAGAAAAGTGCTTCGCATTCGCATAGCCGAGTTGGAAACTGTTGTGCGCGAGTAACCGACACGAATCTGCGGGTCGAGATTCGCGTCCAGGATGCCGTATATGTGGCACAAATGCTCTCGTCGAGCAGTCCGTAGGTGTCGACCATCGACGTCGCATCAGGGCATGACCTCGTTGACAAGCTTCGCATACTCGGCGAGCTTCTCATCCGTATACGTCGTGACGGAAACCATCTGTGCAAAGACCTTGTAGCCGAGCTTCTTGACCTCGGCGCAGAACTTCAAGGCAGCTTCCATCTTAGATTCCTTGAAGATCACGCGGATGCCGTCAAGGAACGTCTCTTCGCACGGCTCCAAACGCTCAATACTGCAGGCGCCGTAGTCGATCATGCCGAGAACGAGCGAGTTCCCTCTGGAAACTCCTTCGAACATGCGGCTGACGGAAGCCGTGTCGGGCAAGACCGTACGCCCGCGGTCGAAGCTGCTCTTTTTCATCGAGGAAGCCCACCTCAATGAACTCCACGCCCGAACTTACGAGCTGCTCAAAGATTTCTACAATCCGATCGTAGCCAAACTCCCAATTGTTTACATAGCGCCGTCACGCAGCGTACAATCAAGCAGCAGCCGCTCTCCCAAAGCAATTCCCTCCCATCATCTTATAGAACAAGACCTCATTTGACGCTCTTCATTTGACGCTCTTCAGTCGCCGTGCTTCTCAAAAGCGCACGATGCTTCTCTCCATGCAGGAAGAAGAAAGTTCGTCTCTGTCGTCGACTCGTCCATCTTCTCGAAAGGAATGAGCTTTTCGTTCTCAGACGTATAGCAGCCATATCCCCAGCCTTGAACATCTCGAGGATCTCGTTCGGTGATAGTCGAAGCGTGCCGCATGTTTCCTGAGCATCTCCGTAAACGACGGGACGCAATCGCGAAAAACATGTATTCCTCCCTGAAAGACCATCTTTTTCCGCCCCTCGGTATCGACATTTGATAAAGTCGAGACGCTTGACATCATGCTTTTCAACGAAGTCATCGAGCGTATCGACGGGCAGACGATCTCTTCCGAGCGATCCCGCACTCGCCCTGTCCTTGATCTCCTTCCTGAAGTAGTACGACATCGGTGATGGGACGCAGAGACGCCGCTTCGTTCGCCGCCGGCACGAAGAACTTCAAGTCGTTGCTCTCACCGTAAAAAGCCCGCTGTGGTAGGCTTTTACATGCTTCTCCTCGCCATTCAGCCGAGGTTCTTCCGCCGCGGAAGGTCTCCTCCACTGGCTCAAAGGCGTAACCGTCGAATCCCTCGCGAGCTGCCAAGCCAAGGCTCATACGCCCAACATCTCGCCCGATGTCGAAAATCGTCGCGCCAGCGGGATAAAGCGGCTTATGAAATCAATTTCCTCGCCCTCCGTACCGATGAAGATCGTCTCCGCGCGGCAAATGTTCTGCGTCATATCAAAGAAGAGTTCGATATCCTGTGTTTTGAGTACGATGCCGTCCTCTCTGATCTCGACACTCTTGCAATAAGGATTCTTCTCTGATAATCTTCTGCACCTCGCAGAAGCGGCACGAGCCGCTCGCGCGCCAATTCCCAATACAGAGCCGCTTTGACACCTTCCCCGCTTCTGTATAAATCATAGAGCTTTTTCCAGTTTCATCGTATCTGTCATCCTTCTTTCTTGAAATGCACCAACAGGCTCAGCCAAAAGGCATCCTGATATTTTCCCAAAGCCTCTCGAGAATCTGTGAACCATACAGCTCTTTCGTATAATACTCCTCAATCAATATCGAAATTTCTTCGGAAAGATAAAGCTTGATCCTTCGGTCAGATTTTTCGTATGCAGGGAAGAATCTCTTCTCTCATCAAACGCCAGTTTCTCAGCCGGCATCACCGCAGCATCGCCGCTTCCACACTCAACTCTGCCGTTCCTTCAGGACGTCTTCAAGACTTCTTGCAGATCTCTCATAGTACGACTCTCGCCATCAATAGTCTCGAACGACATCAAAAAGTCCATCCAAGGAAAGCTGCAGCTGCTGCGCCTGATTCTTTCGCAGTGAAAACATATGCATTCTTCCATCAGCCTCTTTTTCTTCTCGACAGAATCGTCGGCGGAATCTCCCGCCGTTTTGAGCAGATCAAAATAATTCTTGATGAACACTTCAACAAAGTTGAACCCCTGATCGTCGTATGCTTCGACCCTGACCCCAAACGCATGAAAGGTGCCGCAATGACAGCGAGTCCGCCTCCTGCTTCAGCATCTCCATCTGCAGATACACTTGCGGATGGCAGCATCATGCTTCTGCGGCTCTTTGATCCGCGCATAAAGGTCTCGGCGCATAGATTGTGCTCGTGATCCACGTCATATGATAGCCGACCATGCGAATATACCTGCGATGCCGCTTCCCGTATGCACGCGATAGCGGCTCATGCGCCCTTCTCCAAATGGAAAAGAGCGCTCTCGTCGATACTGGATCAGCCTGCCGAGCACGCCAAGCAAAGGGAACCGATCGGCGAAATAATCGTCATCGCCTGCGACGAGCACATATTCACGCGCTGCTTGCCCGAATCGCCACGACGATTTGCTTCCGCCCCAACATTCACTTTCATTGCGGCGATAGTGCAGGATTCCTGTATGTCTTTTTGCATCTCTTCGACAAAAATCTTTCGTACCATCTGTCGACGCATTGTCCGAAACGAGGATTTCCGCCAAGTCGATTGTTGCCCAACTGTCGTAGCACGCAATCCAGAGATTTTCGCAAGTATCGGCTGCGATTGTACGGTACGATGGCAAACGTCAGGAGCGGCGCTGCCTACTTTGCGCTCTGCAAGCAGACGTGTCAATGCTGTTCATCCGTCACAGGGCAGCCATTTCCACAGCTTGCAAAGAAAAGCGCCTTTGACGACGCGGGCAGGATTTCGCCGCCATGCAGTAGGCGGGGACATCCCGTCGCGCACGGTGCTGCCCGCACAAACGAAAAGCTGCCGCGTCCGATCTGCATCGGCGCCCTCGATCCGGACACTCTCCCCGATCCGATACGCCGCTTTCAATATGAGATGCCGTCGTCCTCGATCGGAATCCATCTGGGCTTTGAGAGAAAGGCCGATCGCCGTCTCATCGTAGAGCATAGTCCTTGATATGGACGTTCTCCGCCACCGTCACATTGTTTTTCCAGACCGAATGCTAGAGCGCCGTGACCGTACTGTCTGCACCAATTGTACAACGTGATCGCAAGAAGCGAGCTTGTCGACCGGTGAAATTCGACAGGGCAAGGCCGCAGCTCGCCGTCCGATGCACATGTGTATCGCATCCGACAACAATGCCCCTCGGGATGGGTATCCCGCCAAGATGGAAGCGTCGTTCCCTCGCCGCACGCATACAAAACAGCCTGCGTCCCCTCCGTCTCCGCACGATCAGATAAGGATGATATCTTGCAAAACTTTCGCGTGATCCGCTTCTTCGGCGTCGAAGGAGATATCTCGTGACTGATAGGCGCACCAAGCCTCCTTCGCCAAGGACGTCACGATCCGACTTCCGATTTCCTCAAAGCTCGGCACTGTGCCAGCAAGGCATAATCATTGTGTTTCATACTTCTCATCCCATGGCAAATCCATCTGTGTCGCAAAGAATGAGGGCAGAACGAAACGGACATCCGCTGCTCTTCTTCCGAAACTCTCTCCGAATCGCATCTCTGACAGTTCTCGTCCTGTCGGCACATAGACAACGCCCCGCTTGTAGTCCGATTCCCAGTCACATTGCCATCGCGAGGCAGGGACTGACTTCCCAGCACCCCGACCATACCGATGGAGGCATCCTCGAAGACCGTCAGCAATTCCTCGATCAACTGCGATCGGACAAGGCGCACATCATCGCTGATATAGATCTTGTATTTGGCATCGGAAAGAGTCAACGCTTTGTTCGCCTGCACAGCATACGCTCTTTCCCGCTGTCAACGTAAAAGAGTTCCGCCTCATATCCTACGGGCAGATGAAGCGCCTGCAGCGATTCCAAAGCAGGTGCGGTAGAGCGCCTCATCCGACTTACGCTACGAAAATGCAACTTTCTTTTCCTTTTTTCATACCATGCCCTTCCTGCAAACATCCATCACCGTGAGTCACCAGAGCTTCCACGGCGCTTGCCGCTCGCCACAGGCGCTCGAGCAAAATCTTTTCACGCAGCGTATCCATGCACTGCCAGAAGCCGCTGTGCAGATAGCACTTTCGAGCTCGCTTTTCTTCGCCAGCTCCTCCATCGGCCTCTGTTCGAACACCGTCGAATCATCCTCAATCAATTCAAAGACGGAAGGCTCAAGCACCATGTAACCCGCGTTGATCGGCGCACTGTCCTCCATCGCCTTCTCACGAAAGGCATGCACGGAATTATCAAAGCCCGATGTCCGTGATGCCCTTCTGCTGTTTTTGCATGATCGCCGTCAAGGTCGCTGCCTTGCCGTGCGACTTGTGAAAGCGCACGAGTTCACCGATGTCGACATCCGCCACGCCGTCGCCATACGTCATCATGAAGCGTCTCATTCTCCACATACTTGCGGATGCGGCGGATGCGTCCCGCCCGTCAAGGTATCGAGTCCCGTATCGACGATCGTGACCTTCCACGGCTCCGTGCGCTGGTTGTGCACGATCATGCGGTTTCTCCTGCGTGAAGTCGAAACGTGATGTCGGACGTATGAAGGAAGTAGTCAGCGAACCACCTTGATCATATGCTGCTTTGTAGCCCGCGCATATAATGAAATTCATTGAAGCCGAAAATGACTGTACCCTTCATGATAAAGTGCAGAGGATCGGCATGCCGCCGATCTCTCATCATGGGCTTTGAGGCCGCCTCCGACTCCCTCCGTGATGCGCGTGCCGAACCCGCCCGCCAAAAGAACTGTCTTCAAACCTTCATCTCCTTTGCTGCCAGCACTGCGGAAGAGGTCATCACTCCTCGCCCGCATATAGCAGAATGATCCATCGCAACGCATCATCTGCACGAACGACAATCCGTCGTCCCTGTAAAATCTTCCCCAGCAACTCGACGAGCTGTGCATAGTACGGCTCGTTCCCGTAATACTCTTCGATGATGTCGAAGACGCCATCGAGAGACAAGCCGATCTGCTCCTCTTTGATCCGTTTGCACCATGGGAGAATCGAATGCTCCAAGACGTGCTTCTTTGCTGCAGAAAGCTGTGCGGCAGGAATTTCCACCGATGCCGTTAATATATCGAAATAATTCTTAACGAAGACCTCGATAAAATTATAGGCCCTTCGGCTTATGATCGCCGCCGCTTTTCCATGAAGAAGGAACCCGATCAGCACGGCAAAATCCGGATTCTGTTTCAATATCTCCATCTGCAGATACACCTGCGGAATACGCGAATCATCATACTGTGCGGCTCACGGATATGATCGTAGAGTTCGCGCCGCATGACAATGCAGCTGATCCACCCGTGAAGTAGCTCACAACCTCGATATATCGCAAAACAACCCTGTCCCCTGTACATACAGAGCGCGGGTCTTCCGATCGTTGACCCAAACAGAAGATTGCGATACCTCGATATCGGACGATTCCATTGAGAAGCACATGGATGGCGCCATCGACAAAGTAATCATCATCGCCCATGACGAGCACATACTCACCACGGCTCGCCTTGATGGCCTCATGGATATTTCCTTCCGCACCGATGTTCTTCTCGTTGCAGTGATAGCGCAGATTTTGTGCGTCCGCTGCATCTCTTCGACGAAAGCCCGCGTATCGTCCGTCGAAGCATTGTCTGAAACGAGGATCTCCACGAGATCATCGTTGCCGACCTGCTGCAGTACGCATCGCAGCGACTTCTTCAAGTATCTGCTGCGATTGTACGTGATGAAGGCAATGGTCAGAAGCGGCGTCGTCCGCCTCTTTCTGCGAGCACCTTCCGCAGCGTCTCCGTTCTTTTCTGTGGACAGCCACTCCCCGCTTTTGGCGAAAGGCGAAGGTGATGCGAGCCGGGCTTCTCGGCGATGCAATAGGCAGGGATATCCGTACAAACCGTACTTCCCGCTTTCACAATGCTGCCGCGCCCGATACGCACAGCCCCTTGATGGACACATCTCTTCTAGGCGCACGCCTCGCTCGATCTTGATGCCGCCTTCTTTCGTGACAATAGCGTAGTCTTTGGGCAAGAGGCCGATTCCCCTGTCATCGTAGACGTAGTCCTTGATGTGAACATTCTCTGCCACACTCACACCGTTTCCAAATTCGATGCGCTGCACTGCCGTGAGCGTGCTGCCTGCACCGATCTACAACGATCGTCGAGGACAATGCGCGGCTTTCCTCGAAGTTCGGCATAGAGAGACGCAGGAACGCCGTCTCATGGATCTGTGTCGCCACACCGATAGAGATTCCTTCAGGACGGGAGAATCTCTGCCACGAGGGAACCTCGCTTCCCTCGCCGCACGCATAGAGGGTACTGCGCTCCCGCGCGTCTGTGCGATCAATGTATGCATGATATTTCCCAAAAACTTTTTGCGATCGACATCGGAGTTGTCGGAAAAAGATACTTTCCAGCTGGCAGACGCACCAGATGTCTTCAGGCAAGGGAACGACGATGCGCATGCCGGCCTTCTCCATCGCGCGACAATGATCGAGCACGGCGTAATACTGCTTTTCATAGGATTCATCCCATGGAATATCTCTTTGCGTCGCAAAGAAGAAGGGCAGAATTCCGCGAACATCTTCGGCCTTTCCCCTCGTGCCTTCAAAGCGCTGCTCAGAGAAGCTCTCTTTTGACGGCACATAGACAGCGTTGCGCTTATACGGCGAATCCATGAGATCGCCGTTAACGGGAAGCGACTGACTCTAGGATGCCGGCCATACCGATGCTTTCGTCTTGGAAGATCGTCAAACGGATCCTCGATCGCCTGCGGATGAATCAGACACATTTCATCGTTGATGTAGATCTTGACCTTGGCATCCGTTCCCGTCAAGATTTCATTGACCTGTGCCGCATAGGGCTGCCGCATCCAGCGTGAATACCTGCACTGCATACCCTGCGGCCACTCCATCCTCTCAAGAGATTCCATGCAGCATCCATACCATTCCTCGCTGCTTTTGCGCACGATCACTGCAATCTTCTTCCCTCGGCGGGCGGCTTTCCTGCACCGTCCCGACCGCCTCTGCAGGATGCTGCAGCAGAGCGGCGAAGCTCTTCTGCCTCCATGATCTTGTATGTCGAAGGGACGCCATTTCTGCTGAACAGGGCACCGTTGCGCCGAGCAACGCATTGGAACGCCGGACTTTTTCCGCCATCTCTTGGTCGCCATATCCTTTCTCGAAGCTTCGCATGTCCGAAATGATGAATAAATGTGTCATGGCAGAGGAGGAGATCCCATCCTTGCAGAATGCGCAGGGAATAATCATCATCCTCGAAGTTGCCGACTGAACTGCTCGTCAAGAAAACCCCACCTTGTCGAACACTTCCCGCTTGAAGAGAAAGCAAAATCCCTACGAGCGTCGTCTTCCCTTCCCAGCGTGCAGGATCCGATACATTGTATTTCGCAGCGAACGCCTGCATATCCTCCACATTTTTCGTAGGACGTCTCGATCTGCTGGTTGTTGAGCAGCAGTTCGTGACGCAGCTCACAGCACCGACCTCCGGGCGCTGTAAAGGGCACGGCAGAGGTTCTCCAGCCAGTTCTTCGTGACGATGACATCGCTGTTCAATAGCAGCATTCCGTCCCTTCCGCGATCGAAAGTCCTTGTTGCAGCTCTTCGGGAAGCCTTGGTTTTTCCTCGTTGTAAATGCAGCGGAGATCCATCTGCTCCCCTGAGCCACTCGGCGGAGCCGTCCTTCGAGGCATTTTCTACAACGATGATCTCATACGTTCCCGCCTCGGTATATTCGCGTATACTGTTGACGCAGAGCTGCAAAAGCTCCAGCGTGTTATAGCTCAGGATGATGATGCTCGTCTTATGACACATGACTTCCCCTTCCCGACGGATTCCCGCCCAAGATTTCTTGAGTTTTTGCAAGGATTTTCCGGGTAGAACGCTCGTCCCTATAATATCTCTCTACGATGTCGAACAGCTTTTCCAAAGACAGCGTGGAATATCCTGCTTTGATCTTCCAACACCACGGATAGATGACACGCTCCATGACCTTCTTTTTCTCCAGAGTCATCTGTTCGGGGGACGGCGCTGCTGTCTCCCGCAGGATATCGCAGATAATTCTGTATGAAAACCTCTGCAACATCGAACTCCCGTCGTAAAATGATCTCCGGTCTCGCCGTGAATACATCCTCTTCGAGAATGGCGAATCCCGGCTTCGCTTCAAGATCTCCATCTGCAGATACACCTGCGGCAGGCGCGTTGCATCATGTTGTGCGGCTCTTCGATGGCATCGTACATCTCGCGCCGCATGGCGATGGTGCTCAGCCATGTGATGCCGCAGCGAAGCGAGCGCTAGGTAGTTCAGGCAGCCGCCCCCGTATAGACCTTCTTGGCCGAAGCGATCGTCCGACCATACGCGGTGAAGAGCGCATAGCCGCGATACCGATACATGAGATCGATCAGCGAGTGCAGCGTGCCATCCACCGGTAATCGTCGTCCCCCGCCACGATGACATATTCTCCTCGCGCTCGCGCATGGCGACATGAACATTCCCTCCGCGCCGATATTCTGCTCATTGCAGTGATAGCGCAGATTCCGGCATCTCTTCTGCAACCCTCCACTAAAACTCCGCGTATCATCTGTAGAAGCATTGTCCGAGACGAGCACCTCGACCAGCGCATCATTGCCCGCCTGCTGCAGGACGCTCTCTAGCGATTTGGCGAGGAAGCGACTGCGATTATACGTGATGATGGCATACGTCAGCATCGGCGGCGTCTTTTCCCGTTCAGCCAAAAGAGCCGCCAGATCCTCAACACAATTTACTGGAAGCCAACGTCCTTCTTTCGAAGAAAATGCCTGCACGACGTGCGCGGGATTCCCTTCCGCCAGCGCAGTAATCGGGATGTCGGTCCGAACGACGGAACCCGCCCGCACGATGCAGCCGCGTCCGATCTGCACGGCACCTCCGGACGACGACATTCTCCTCCAGACGCGTCCCATAGCCGATGCGTATGCGCGCACCTCCGGAGGCGTGCTGCGGCCGCGCACGGCAAGGCCGACAGCCCCGCCTCGCTGCACGAAATCCACGAGATGCACATTCGGCGCCAGCGTCACAAAGTTTTCGATCACGATGCCGGAAGCCGCCGTCAACGTGCTGTACGCATCCACCGCACATGCATCTCCGATGACGATGCGTGGGACGCCTGCAAACTCCGCCTGCTCCGCGCGGCACAGCGCCGTCTCGTGAATCCGTGTGCGCACCGACGGAGATCGCCTCGCAGGCAAAGTTTGCAGCCGACGGCAGAATCCTCGCCGCACGCGTAGAGCATCTGCTCGACAGGCGACACATCATCCGTCAGATAAGCACGATGCACGGCAAAGAACCTCTTGCGATCCCCTCGTCAGCATCGAAGGAAATGTGTCGCCGGTAAGCGCACCACGGCTTCTCACGGTCGGCACAACGATGCGCTTCTCCTGCTGCTCAAAAGCGCTCAGCTATGGCGCGAGCACGGCATATATTGATTCTTGTAATCCTTCATCCACGAAAAAGTCGCCCTGCGTCTCGCAAAAATGAAGGCGCGAGAGCGGACATCCCGACATTCCCTCAACCGCAGCACTGCCGAAACGAGGCTCCTGAGGGTCCCATCTCTGACCGGAACATGCACGGCGCCGCATGCATACGGCGATTCCATGAGATTTCCGCTCACAGGAAGCGACCGCTGCCGAGGAAAGCCGACCATGCCGATAGCTTCCGTCTTGAAAGATCGTCGGATTTCTTCGACCGCTGCAGGAAAACACAAGACGCAGTATCGTCGTCGATATAAATCTTGACCACGGCGTCTGTTTCCTTCAAGACAGCATTCACCTGTCTTGCATACGGTTCCTCCGCAGAGAGCGTGAAGACCTCTGCCACAGATCTTGCGGCCATTTCATTTTCTGCAGGGCGGCTACGCATTGCGCGTACTTTGCCGGATGACTTTACGCACAGGACGGCAATCTTCTCATTCATGGAAGAAATCCTTTTCTCATACATCACGCGTGACGATCTGCGGGAGACATCACCAAGGCTTCCGCTATTTCCAACTTCTCTGTCACAGAAGCGCAGGCGATTCCCCATCCGCTAACTCTTCATGGTCGGACGATTTCAACACCCCTGTCTTTCAAAGATGGAAACGACCGCATAGTACGGTTCGTTCCCACAATACCGCGCACGATTCCGAAGATTCCGCCAACGAGAGAATCCCGCCTTCGTCGTATGAGACAACTCACCTGCCGCAGCACCGACAGAGTCTATCTTCCAACGGATGTGCCAGCGACGGCGCCTCATCTCCCGCCGCTTCCAACGTCTCCCTGCATGTACGATAGCGCAGCCGTTGTCTCCCGTCCTTCCCGTACGCCGAACAGCAAGGCTGTCTTATCCGCATGACAATAGCTTCAAATAATTTCAAATCACTTTTCCCGGGACCGATCCGGCATATCAACGTCAGCGTGCACGTATAAATCGCATATCCTTGTGCCTGCAGTTCCTTCAGCGAGGCCGTTATTCGCATCTCGGCCCTCTGTCACACCTCGGTAAACTTATCGACAAGCGGCGCACATCCTTTAGTTCCGACAGCAAGGACAAGATTTTCATCGGGCCAGTTCCACCACTCGATCTTCTGCAGCTTGTCGATGATTTCCTGCGGAAATCGATACTTGATGACGCGCCGGATTCTCACGACGACGGGCATACGGAGGCACATCCTTCGCCACAACAGCTCTCCCGATAACAGCACCGTCACCGATACGCACGCCGCCCATCAGCATCACATCGCAGCCAATCCAAAAACATCGTTGCCGATGACGCATCTGATTGCGATGGACTCCTTGCAAGATTCAAAGTGTCCTCATCGATTTGCAGCACATCTTCGAAAAGGATACGTCGTGACCAATGGTAGTCTGATTAAGTCCCATTTCAAAACAATCCGATGTCCCAGCACGTATTTGTCGATCGAAATGTGACGGTCGCAGTTGCCATTCCATGCTGCCATCCACTGGCATACGAACGCCGTCCCAATGTAGCAAGCCTTTTTCGTCTCTCTCCTCGTCCCCAAAGATATTTTGCTCCACAAGAGCAAACTCGTCATACTGAGTCACTTTATCAATTTTGTTCATCGCATCTTTCTTTTCTGCGTCCGCTTGACCTCCTGGGGACTCACACTCCCTGCAAGCATCTCTTCATCTTCGCTACGACTCTTCGTAGTAAGGCTCCTCACCATAATATCATGCATGATGTCAAAATTCCATCCAAAGGCAAACCGTAATGATATTTCGTAATCTTCTGCAGACGATCATAAATCATATCTTCTGCCAGCCGCTTCTTCTCCTGCGACAGAAGATACGCCGTATACCCGCCGACATCAATATATCGAGATAATTTAATAAACACCTCACCAGTTAAATCTGATGCCATGCGCTTTCCCGGAGTCTTCTGCCAGAACACGTCCATCAGAGTACGGCAACTCAGGATTCTGTTTCAGCATCTCCAGCTGCAGATAGACCTGCGGTAGCGTGTATCGTCATATTTCTGCGGTTCTTCGACAGAAAGATAGAGGTCGCGCCGCATAATGATGCCGCTGATCCATGTCATCAAGAACCCCACACACGAGATATATTCCAATGTTCCCGTGCCTCGCTGCACCCAGCGTGGCACGGCTTCCTTTTTCACAAAACAGCGCGACGCCACGGTGCTTTGACGATGGCGGAAAGCACGGAACGCAGGACGCCATCGAGGATGTAGTCATCGTCACCCGCTACAATCACATATTCGCCACGGCTCGCCCTCATGGCGCAACTGAATGCTTCCTCCGCCGACATTCGTCTCGTTGCAGTGATAGCGAAGGTTCTTGAACCTTTTTGTTGTTCCTCTACGAGGCTTCGCGTCTCATCCGTCGAGGCGTTGTCCGAGACGAGAACTCGCACAAGCGGATCGTTTCGACCCTGCTGCAGCACACTTCCTGAGCGACTTTCAGATACCGCTGCGATTATATGTGATGAACGCATGGTAAGGAGCGGATTCGTCTTCTCCCGCTCTTCCAAGAGGCTCGTCGAGCACCTCTTCATCGGGTGTCGAAAGCCATTTCCCTTCACGCGAGGAAAAGGCCTTGACGATGTGCGCGGGATTGCCCTCGGCGATGCAGTGCAGGACGTCGCTTTTACGACGCTTCCCGCACGAACGTGCGCCGCAGCCGATCTGCACAGCGCCTCGATGACGACGTTCGCCCGATCTCTGCCGCACAGCCAATCCGATGCCGCGTGCATGCCTGAGAAGCTCGCGATCCTCGGCGGCAGTGCGCAAGATCCTTCTGCGCGAGTGTAGTCCTTAATCTGAACGTTCGCACCCACAGTCATGAGTTTCCAAGAACGATGCGATTGTAGTGCCGTCAGAGCGCTGTAGGCGTCAATCGTGCAATCGTCGCCGATAGAGATGCGTGGCTCGCCCACGAAATTGTTCCGAGCAGCCGCACAATGCCGTCTTATGAAGCTTTCGTCCGAGCGCCAACAGCAATCCCTCGGGATGAGAAAAACCTGCCAACCTTCGACTTGATGCCTCCTTGCCGCACGCATAGAGAGCTCAATCGCGCCCCTGGACGACAGCGCATCATCCAGTCTGGAATGATAGGCTGCAAAGTAGCGCCGACGATCTCCCTCGGCAGAGTCAAACGATATATTTTCCATCTGATAGGCGCACCAAATCTGCGCGGCAGCGGCACGACCATCTTCTGTCCGCTCTCCTCCATAGCGCGGCAATGCGCAAGGACGGCATAATACTGTTTGTCATAGTCTTCATCCCATGAATATCAACCTGCGTCGCAAAAAAGACGGGCAGAGGAATCGCACGTCCATCGTGAAATTCGTGAGCGGCTGCCTTACTCGAAGCGGATTTTTCAAGCCTTCTTCATCGGCATATGGACACCGCCCCATACATCGGGCGCTTCCAGGGGTTGCCGCTCACGGGCAGCGAGCGACTACCCCATGAAGCCGACCATGCGCAATATTTTCCTGGCGGAAGATTTCCAGCATCTGCTCAATTGCCAGCGGCGAGACAAGGCAGATCTCATCATTGATGAAAATCTTAATCTTCGCATCCGTTTGGGAAAGTATCTCGTTCACCTGTGCCGCATAGGGCTTGTTCGCAGGCAACGAGAAGATTTCCAAAGCATATCCTGCGGGCAGCCTCGATGCGCGTAAAGACTCCACGCAGAGGCCATACCGCTTCTCCTGCGTCCTGCACACAAGGACGGCAACCTTTTGCGCCCCAAGCCCTGCGCCAGAACCTTCCTCTTCTTTTTCCGCCACCTGCTGTCGCAGGTAAGGCAACAGTTCCTCGGGAGCCATCTTCCAGCTAAATCCCTCGGACATGCCACTTTTTCTTCAAAGCGATCTCCATTTCTTTCTAAAGGAATTGTACCGCTGCGCCATTTCAGCAGCGTCCTGCGTACCGAGATTCTTCTTGAATGACGCTTGCCGAAATGATGGATGAACGTATCACGGCAAAGAAGCAGATCATATCCCGCCCGCAGAATACGCAGCGAGTAGTCGTCATCTTCGTAATTGCCCGGCTGAAGCGTCCATCAAGAAATCCAACCTTTTCAAACACCTCGCGCTTGAAAAGATAGCAAAGCCAATCAGCGTCGTTCTCTCCCAAAGGTCAGGATTAGACTTGTTGTAATCTGCAGCAAAATCCTGCATATCCCTCAAGGCTTTCATAGTGCGTAGCAATCATTTGATTAGTGCGGGCAGCAGTTTGCACGCAGCTCACAGCGCCGACCTTCGGCTACTGTAGAGCGCATCGAGATTCTTGAGCCAAGTCTTTGTGACAACGGTATCGCTGTTCAAAGCAGAAGCTCCGTTCCTGTCGCATCTCCAAGCCTTGATTGCAGCCCTTTGGGAAAACCTAAATTCGTTCATAGATGCAGCGAAGATTCTTCTGCTCTTTCAGCCACTCAGCAGAACCATCTCCGATGCATTATCGACGACGATAATCTCTACGTCCCCGCCTCCGTAGTACTCATGGATGCTGCATACGTAGAGCTGCAAAAGCTCCAACGTATTGCAGCTCAAGATGATGATGCTCTTCTGGCGCATGTCTTTTCTCCTCAGCGTTTTCTCTCATCATATCAGCAAACACGCGATAAAAACCAATCTAGGAAAATACCGCGCTTCTTCCTGCGATAACCGAGCCACAGCACGAAAAGAGCCAAACGGGCAGGACGAGGACGGCGAACTGCATAGTCGGGAGATCTGCGTCATGAGGGCGTCATGCATGACGAGGAACGCGAGCAGATATAGTTGACAACGGGAAAAGAAGCGGCGACGGAAATTTCGCCCTGCGCCTTCTCTCGCATAGAGGCGACGGAATTTCAGATGCGTGATGACGATCGTGCCCCAGCTGATGATGACGGACGCCATGGCGATGGAGAAAGAGCATGAATACCTGCCCGGGAACAGGTAGTTGAGGAGTACGGCAGAAGCGTCACGCCGAGGAGATGAGGATGCCGGCGACGGGCACGCCCTGACGCGACAGACTCGCGAGAATTTTTCGGCGCATCGCCGCCCTGCAGCGAGTCCGTAGAGCATGCGCGAGTTGCTGCAGATCGCCGAGTTGTAGACGGATACGGCAGCGGTCAGGACGACGAAGTTCAGGATGTGCGCGGCGGCAGGGGATGCCGACGTTCGAGAAAGATCTGCACGAAGGGCTTGCCTCCATGCCGACCTCGTCCCACGGCCAAAGCGCCATGAGCACCGCCATGGCGCCGACGTAAAAAGATGAGATACGCCAGATGACCTGATTGATGGCGCGCGGAATCGAACGATCCGGGTCGGCGGCTTCTCCCGCCGTGATGCCGATCAGCTCGATGCCGCCGAAAGAAAACATGACGACGGTGATCGAGAGCATCATGCCCCAAACGCCGTTCGGAAAAGAACCGCCGTGTACCCAGAGGTTGGAGAGTTCAGCAGGGAACGCCTCAGGGGCGTGAAAAGACGAGATACAGCCCGAGGACGATCATCGAGACGATGGCGGCGACCTTGACGATGGCAAGCCAGAATTCCATTCGCCGTAAGCCTTGACAGCCGCGAGGTTCAGCGCCGTGATGACGACGAGCGTGACGAGCGCCGAGAGCCACTGCGGCAGGTCGGGCAACCAGTAGTTCATGTAGATGCCGATGACGGAAAGCTCACGCGATGCTGACGATGACGTAGTTGAACCAGTAGTTTCCAGCCTGAGAGGAAGCCCGGAAAAGCGCCCCGATACTTGCGGCGTAGTGACTGAAGGAGCCGGACACCGGCTCTCGACCGCCATCTCGCCAGCATGCGCATGATGAGAAAGATGACAACGCCGCCCGTCAGATAGGCGAGCATGACGGAAGGTCCCGCGAGCTTGATCGTCGATGCCGAGCCATAGAAAAGTCCCGTGCCGATGGCGCCGCCGAGCGCGATCATCTGCAGATGGCGATTCTGCAGACCGCGCCGCATTTCTTTTTGTTTTCTGCATGGTATCATATCACTCAAAAACTACACGCACAAACGTCCATTTGCGGGACAAAAAGGGTGCTGCTCTCATCGAAGTTACCCGACTGTCTGCCCTCTGGGTCTGATGTCCGGACTCATAGAACTGACGCACAAAACGTCCACTTTGTGGACAGTGCGCGCCCCTAATGAAAGTTACCCAATCAGTCTGCGCCCTTCGGGCTTGACTTCTTGGACTTTCATAGTAAGTGCTCTTTTCATTATAGACTGTGCATCCTGCTCTGTAAACAAAAACGGAATATTGTGCTTGCAGTGAAAGCCATGAAACCCCGTAAAAAATAAGAATGAGAATTCGCATAGGAGGCATCTACGGTGTACCGCATCAAACCTTGGGAAGAACTGACGATTCAAGATGACTACATGTTCAAGCTCATCGAGGTATCAAGCATATCTGCCTGAATCTGCTCAGAGATTTTGCACATGGAAATCAGACATCCACTATCTCGAAACAGAAAAATCCATGGACGCACGCTGCGCAGGCAAGGTATCCGTATGGATGTCTATGTACGCGACGATGCTGCAACGGTTTACAACATCGAAATGCAGGTTCAGTATGCTCGAAGGAACGAGCACTCTTCAAGCGCACACGCTAGTACCAATCCATGATTGATGCCGACCTCCGGCAGAGAGGTGCGGACTATGACGACCTGAACAAGACCATCATCATTTTCATCTGCCCCTTCGATCCCTTTTCGGTAAAAAGACGGCACATCTACACCTTCCGAAACATCTGCGCAGAAGATACTACGCTCGAACTCGCCGACGGTGCGACATCTTTCTGAACACCAAGGGCACGCTGAACGACGTGGCGAGGCGTCAAAGCATTTCTCGACTACGTGGACGGGCATGCGCGATCCTCGTGACGGAAATCGACGAAGCAATCCAGAGAATCAAACAGAAAATGAAAAGAGGGTGAGCTACATGACTTTCGCAATGAAGATGATGGAAGAGAGAGCCGGCTTCGGGAAGGAACGCAAGGCAAAGCCGTCAAGGCGATAGCCAAGGGCAGAACCGAGAGTCTGGCCTTCTCCATCCGCAATATGATGAAGAATATGGACGTCTCACTGGAAAAAGCGATGGATGTGCTACCAAATTCCGCTGACGAGGCGCACGAAAATATGCAGCGCTCGTTGGAGACTGAACGCGAGGCAACTATGGCGAAGAAATCCACCACGAGCATATCGACTACACGCTCTTTGAGAACATCAAGATGAAGATGCTCGGCATGATCAACAGCGCCGCCAGTCCCCATGACATCATCTCATGAGATCGCCAAGAGCTGGAAGCCGTCACGCACGAGGCGGGCTATGCGCACGAGGGTGCGCCAGGGCTGCGCTCCGTCTACGGGCTCGCCATGCACGACCGAAAGCTCCTCGCCGACGAGCTTGCCGACGTCGAAGAACGCTTGAAGCGCATCGAGGAATCGCACGAAACGGGCGACTTCACGGACGAGGAGAGGACGCGCATCGAGTTCGCCATCGTGCTGCACAAGAAGAACATCGAACGCCTCAAAGGCCTCATACAGCATGCCGAAGCCTTCCACGAAGAGCCGTAGTATCGAAAAGATCTGACCGCGCGAAGGCGCACGCCGTACGTTTTGCTGCATAGGCGACGCACATACGAAAAAGAGGACTGCCGCTTTTCGCGTACAGTCCTCTCTTCTGTCGTTATTCCAAGACATAAACCTTGACCCAACGGCGGCCGAATTCCATCGCCTCACCGTAGGATTCCGCACTCAGGTCGATGCGCTCGCCATTGATGGCGCCGCCCGTATCCCCTGCGATGGCCACACCGTAGCCCGGGATGTAGAGGCGCGTTCCCAAGGGAATCACGTCCGTATCCACAGCTACGACGCCCCGCTCTGCGAGCATACCGAAGCCGTGATGCCACTGCCGCCGCCGTCGGTCGGCAGGTAGGCCGTCGCTTCCATATCGTACTCACGCACATAGCGCATAGCGCCGCGCGATGTTTCTACAGACTGGGCACGTCTTGCTGTCTTCTTCTTCTTTCTTTCTGCGACCAAATCGTGTATCTTGATGTTGAGATTCTTTTCAAGTCGTGTTGCCCCGTCCAGCTCCGCCGAGAAGCGGTCGCCGACGTATCCGTAGTCCTTGAGTACCTCGCCCACATTGCTGCGAGTCGTATAAACCTTCTGCCTGTCGCCCTCGAAATTCAATGACGACCGGCACGGCACGTTGCACAATAATTTTTCTTCTTTGTCCGATTTCTTTAACTGAAACTCATCCTTGTGTCTAATCTCGACGCCTGCCCTGATGCAAGATCAGCTCTGGGCTCGAGTATCGGGTGCTTACCTCCAAAGTCTTGCCGTCGACGTCGATGCTGACATTGCGCATCGCGTCCGTAAAACCTGTCGTGAATACGACTCCGAGGATCAACACCATGCAAAAGTGCTGGTTTCCTTAAAGTCATTCTAATCCTTAGAAATCTAACGACAGGCTTATTCTAGCACCTTTTCTCCCCGCTTTGTCAAGATATGCCCTACTTTGGCAGAATCAAAACCACCATATTTAGGGGAAAGAGAAGTGGTGAAAGCCCCTTTTGCGACAGAGCTTTCACCACTTCTTTCTTTAGTGTCATATTAAATCAAAATTTTTCTCAAATGCGTACAGATCGCGCGTGTTCTCGCGCGTCGCCCTGCCAAAAGCTTTCAAGGCTCTCGCCGCGCAGTTCACGCGCCTTCTTGGCGACGTGAAGCATGGGCAGGCTCGTTGCGTTTGCCGCGAAACGGCATGGGAGAAAGGTAGGGGGAATCTGTCTCAACGAGAATACGCTCCGCCGGCAGGCGCTGCACGATTTCGGGCAGCTTTCGCAGCGTTCTTGTACGTCAAAGGCCCGTCGATGCCGAAGTACCAGTCGCCCTTCAGAGTTCCGCCGCCATCTCCCAGCTTCCCGAGTAGCAGTGCAGCACGCCGCGAAGCCCTCGCCCTCCGTCTTGAGAATCTTCATCATGTCGCCGTGCGCCTCGCGGTCGTGGATGCAGACGGGCAGCCTGAGCTGACGCGCGAGATCGAGCTGGCGCACGAAGATCGCACGCTGCAGCGCACGCTTTCTCCTCGTCCTTCTCCCAATAATAGTCGAGCCCGATCCGCCGATGGCGACGACCTTTTCCTGCGCCGTCCCATGCGGCAAGCTGGTCGTCCGTCGCCGCCGTCATCGGCTGCGCCTCCTCGGGATGGATGCCGACCGCCGCATAGACCGACTCGAACTCCTCCGTGAGCGCGACGCTCCGCGCCGAGGACTCGAGACTGTCGCCCATCGTGATGATCTTCACGACGCCGACTGCCAGTGGCACGCTCAACGACGGCGGCGCGATCATCCGCGAACTTCTCGCCGTCGAGATGCGCGTGCGAATCGATAAGCTCCATCACTTCACCTTGCTCCCTGCGGGATGCGGCAGGCTCGACGAGGCGCAGTCCGCTCTCGTCCCGCCGTGCACAGGATCATGCCGTGCGAGCGGATGCCGCGAATCTTCGCGGGCTTCAAGTTCGCGACGAGAACGACCTTCCTGCCGACAAGCTCGTCTGCCGCATAGAACTCGGCGATGCCCGAAACGACCTCGCGCTCCTCCGTGCCGAGGCTCACGGTAAGGCGCATAAGCTTCGCCGTATCGGGCACGCGCTCCGCCTTTCCGAATCTAGCGACGCGCAGATCGACGCGGTTGAAATCGTCGATCGTGATGACGCCGTCCGCAGGCGCAGCAATGTTCGTCTTTTTCCGCTTTCCCCTGCTTTTTCTGCGCCTCCCGGGACTTTGCGGCAGAGCCTTTCTTCCCCTGCACCGTAGGCTTTTCCTCCGCCTCGACCTCGATGCGCGGGAAAAAGCTGCTCGGGCTTCCCACATGCGTTCCGCTAGGAAGCCGCCCCACGCGCACGTCGGCAAAAGCGCACGCGAGAGAAGTCTCCCTCCAGGCCGAGCTGATGCCAGATCTTCGCCGCCGTCTCCGGCATGAACGGCTCGATGAGGACGCTGATGCGGCGCAGGCTCTCGGCGAGATTGTAGAGCGTATTCGTCAGTTCCTGCTTCTTCGCAGCATCCTTGGCGAGCGCCCTACGGCATCGTCTCGTCGATGTACTTGTTCGCACGGCTGATGAACGCCCACGTCGTCTTGATGGCGCTCTGCAGCTTCATCTCCTCCATCTCGCGCTCGTAGGCGGCGATTGCACTTTCCGCGTCCGCAAGGAAGGCGCGGTCGATCGCGCTCTCTCCCTGCGCCTCTTCCACGACGCCGTCTTGGAACTTGCTGATCATGTTCAGCGTGCGGTGCAGGAGGTTGCCAAGGTCATTCGCAAGGTCGGCGTTGATGCGCGTAATGAGAGCGTCGCGCGAAAGTTGCCGTCCTGCCCGAGGTTGATCTCGCGCAGCAGGAAGTAGCGGATGGCGTCGGCGCCGAGACTCGTCGATGAGCTGCACGGGATCGATGACGTTGCCCTTCGACTTCGACATCTTGTCGCCGTCGACGATCAGCCAGCCGTGGCCGTAGACCATCTTCGGCAGCGGCAGGTCGAGCGCCATGAGGATGCACGGCCAGATGATCGAATGGGAGCGCACGATCTCCTTGCCGACGAGGTGGACGTCGAGCGGCCAATCACTCTCAAATTTCTCAGGATCGTCCAGAAGCCGATCGGCGTCAGGTAATTCGTCAGGGCGTCGAACCAGACGTAGATGACATGATCGGGTGCGATCGGCACGGGGATGCCCCAGTCGAACGATGTGCGCGAGATGCACAGATCTTCAAGCCCCTGCTTGATGAAGTTGATCATCTCGTTGCGCCTCGAGACGGGCTGTATGAAAGTCGAGATGTTCCTCGATGTATGCGAGGACGCGGTCGGCATAGTGCGACATCTTGAAGAAGTAGGCGTCCTCTTCGACCTCCGCCACCTCGCGCCCGCAGTCGGGGCACTTGCCATCTATGAGCTGACGCTCCGTCCAATAGCTCTCGCACGGCGTGCAGTAAAGCCCCTTGTACTTGCCCTTGTAGATGTCGCCCTTCTCGTAGATGCGGCGGAAGACCTCCTGCACGACGCGCTGGTGGCGCTCCTCAGTCGTGCGGATGAAATCGTCGTTCGAGATGTGGAGCTTCTGCCAAAGCCCCTGAAATCCCGCAACGATCTTGTCGACGTAGGCGATGGGGCGTCACGCCCTCCTCCTCTGCCTTCTGCTGGATCTTCTGCCCGTGCTCGTCGCTTCCCGTGAGAAAAGAACACATCGTGATCGGTCAGCCGCTTGAAACGCTGCGACAGCGTCGGCAATCGTCGTGCAGTACGCGTGTCCCGATATGCAGCTTCGCGCTCGGGTAGTAGATCGGCGTCGTTATGTAGAATGATTTCTTGTCATCAAAAAGCCTCCTCAACGGCATGATGCCGCATTTATATATCTTCCTATTATAGAATAAATTTGTCCTCCCTATGCAAGATTTTCAAGCTCCAAGCATTGAGAAAGCGCCGATACATTCAACCATTGCTGAAGATTCGGCTCCAAAAGCACCTTTCTCTCTCGCTATGTCCTCTATCAAAAGTACAATGTCCTTCTAGTATAGATTTATTATTTCTTCTTAATTATTTCACTTTGAAAACATTTCTTGAAAATGCTATACTGTAAGCAAAAGGAAAAAGTATACATTTTTAAGTCAAAAATGTTTCTTCATGTAAATGTTGTAAACTTTCAGGACATATATTCAGCCGTCGCACATGCAGCGCGCATTGCTTTTCTCTCCCGTGTCCTGCATGGCATCATCAAAGAGGCACGTTGTACATATGTTCTCACGCTTTTACAGGAGTCTAACCGACTCAGTCTGCGCCTTCGACTTGACTTCTCGAGGCTGTAAACATGTATACTAATCACTCAACCCCTGCTTTTTGCACGTTGAATTGACTATTTCCCCGCAGTTGGCTGGCCTGCTTCTAAGGAGGAGATAGCTATGAAAGCCTACAGGAATCGTCAGAAAAGTCGACGAACTCGGTCGTGTCGTCATACCGATCGAGCTGCTAGCCGCTCGGCATCGCAGAGCGCGATGCCCCGGAGATCTACACCGATGAGGATCGCATCGTGCTGCGAAAGTACGAACCGACCTGCACGTGCATCTTCTGCGGCAGTGTAGACGACGTGATAGCTCTTCAAGGGCGCAACGTCTGCAAAAGTGCGCGAGAGAGCTGAAGAAGGAAGCCGTGTAGATTTTGCGCAAGCATCCAGAAGCCCGCCCATTCCCGCAAAGGAGTGGGCGGGCTTTTCATTCTTCCAAGTGCCTGATAAACGTCGCGACGACTCAGTTCAGCCGTTTCGCCGCTTCGCGCATGGCTTCCTTTTTCGACCTGCCCTCTCGCATAAAGCGTGCGACGAGTTCCTGCAGCGTCTCCTGCGGTATGGCCTCCTGTACCTCTCCATCTGCCGCACCCGCAACGATGAGGACAAACTCGCCACGCGGCTCTTCTGCGCTGTAGTAGGCGAGCAAGTCGGCGAGCGTGCCGCGCCGAAACTCCCTCGTAGCGCTTCGTAAGCTCACGCGCAGCTGCCGCAGGACGCGCTCCGCCGAAAAGCAGCAGCGAGCGCCTTGAGCGTATCCTTCAGATGGTGCGGCGCTTCGTAGAAGATGAGCGTTTCGCTCGCGCGGCGACTTCGGCGAGAAGATCGCCGCGCTTCGCCGCCGTGCGCGGCAAAAAGCCCACGTAGGTGAAGCGCCGCGTGTCGAGTCCCGAACAGATGAGCGCCGAGAGTGCGGCGTTCGCGCCGGGCAGGGGCGATACGGCTACTCCTGCGTCTATGGCCAGAGCGGCGAGGTGGCTGCCGGGATCGGCGATGCCGGGAAGCCCTCGCATCGCCGACACAGACGAGTCGTTTCCTGCGAGCAGGAATTCCACGAGGCGCGGTCCTTCTCAAACTTGTTGTGCCTCATGGTAGCTGAGGAGGCGCGTGGACGTCGATATCGCGCGAGAAGCTTTGCGCGTGGCGCGTATCTTCGGCCGCATCAACGGCACTTCCTCGAGAATCCTCACGGCACGCAGCGTCGTGTCCTCAAAAGATTGCCGATGGGCGTCGCCGCGAGGTAGAGCGTGCCCTTTGCGTGCCGGGCTTCCTTCGGCGACGATCCCTGCGCCCCTTCCGTACGCTCCATCTACGCCTTGTCCCCTTTTTCTGCAGCGACGACGTCCTCCCACGCCGCCACGAGCGTCTTGTGCGAGTCGAGCAAAGATCGTCGCCGTGCGTCGCCGCGCATTGATGGAGATGACCTTGCCTTCGCCTTCCGCCGACGCGACGCGGCTTCCCTGCTTCGGCGGCTTCGGACGGCGCTTGGGGCAGCTCTTTTGTAATCTGAGCACTCATATTTGAGGCAGCTTATATGAGCCTGCCGCAGATGCCTGAAATCTTCGTCGGATTCAAAGAGAGGTTCTGCTCCTTCGCCATGCGGATGGACACGGCTCGAAGTCGCCGAGGAACATCGAGCAGCACAAAGGTCTGCCGCAGCAGCCCATGCCGCCCATGAGCTTCGCCTCGTCGCGCACACCGATCTGCCGCAGCTCGATGGCGTGCGGAACACAGAGGCCAGATCTTTGACGAGGCTCGCGAAAGTCATGCGCCCGTCCGCCGTGAGTAGAAGATGATCTTATTCTAGTCGAACGTGCACTCGACATCGACGAGTTTCATCGGCAGACCATGCAGCTGATCTTCTTCTCGCAGACCTTGAACGCCTCTTTTTCCTTGCGATGGTTTTTCCTCGACCTTGCGAAGATCCTGCTCCGTCGCCTTGCGCTGCACGGTCTTCAAGACTTGAGAGCCGTTTTTCCTCCACCTCTCGCTACCCCCAGGACGACGCGCCCGCACTCATGCCAGCGCACCGTCTCGACGATGACGTCGTCGCCGAGTACGAGTTCGTATTTTCCCGGGCTGAAATAATAGATCTTGCCCGCTTTCTTGAAGCGGACACCCACAATCGTCTGCAACCCTTGCCTCCTTCATCTATTGAAGCGCGTTCTTCGCGCCCGTGTCACTCTTTCCGACTCCCGTGCATCCTGCAGGCGCATCAGCAGCCCTTCAAAGAGGAGCTGCACGCTTGCGTTGCCCGAAGCCTCCTGAGGCGTCTCGCGCACGAGCGAGACAGGCGAAGATGCGCGTCCGGGAAAATCCGCGAGCGCATGAGCCAAAGCCCGCGCTTTTCCCTCGCATGGTAGAGCGTACCACGCCCTGAAAGGAGCATGCGCATGTCACGAAGAAGGCGAGAGAGCGCGAGCAGCCATTCCTCAGCGCGATCGCGCGGCAATTTCGCCCGAGCTCTTCCGCTTTCGCCCAAAGACTGAACATATTGAGCGCAGAAAGTGAAAAAGAGCGTCTGTGCCGCATCCTCCATGAGCTGCAGCCCGCCCCTTCGAGCAGGGAGCAGTGCGTGACCGAGGCTGCCGTCCGCCGCCATGGCGAGAGATGTGCCTGGCTTTCCACGCCGCGCGCGAGGATGCCTCTTCAATTCGCGGAGAGGCGCACCGAGTGCATGTCGCGCACGCGCGAGAGGATCGTCGGCAGAAGCGCTGTGCGCTTTCGCCGTCACGAGCAGGAGAAGACTGCGCCCTGCGGCTCTTCCAGAGTCTTCAAGGCTGTTTGCCGCCGCCTCGTTCATCGCGTCGGCATCGTCCATAAGGACGACGAAGCGTCCCGAGAGCAGGGGCTTTCGCGCGACCTTCTTCTCAATCTCGCGCACGGCGTCGATGCGCAGGACGCGCACGCCCTGCTGCGGCTTCAGGCGCCGCCTCAACGTAGTCGGAATGCGTACCTGCGAGGAAGGCGCGGCACGACGGACAAACGCCGCAAGCGCATTCTCCTGCCACACAGCAAAGCTGCGGCCAAGAGGCGCGCAACCTTCTTCTTGCCCACGCCGGAGATCCCCTGAAAAGAGGAGCGCATGGGGCAGGCGACCGTCACGCAGCATGGTCCGCAGCCTATGGATATTCCCTTCGTGCTCGAGGACGTCCTTCCAGAAAAGCGCCTCCTCCATCACATATAGAGATCGACGAGCATGCCGCGAATCGCGTCGTGACTCGCCGCGATGTCCAGGGCGTCCGTCTGACCCGTGCGGATCTTTTTCCGCAAGCTCTTCGAGCTTCCGATCGATCTTGCGCACCGTCGTGTAGACCTTCTGCCGTCCCCATGCGATCCCAACCTGCCCTGCACATGAAGCTGATACATGCGCCCGACCGCCCTGCATCGACGAAATCCTTTGACGAGATCGCGACACGCCTCGAGCTCATCGTACGTCGGCGTGTTCGTAAGGCGCGCGCCCTGCTCGTCAATCTTCTTCAAGATTTCCTGCAGCTGGCGATCAGAAAACGCCGCATGCTGATCGGCGAGTTCCGTTCCAAAATCCGCATCGCTGCGTGAGGGTTCATCTACAGCGATATCACGCTCAGTGTCTGCAGCGCAGATCGCCGCGAGCTTTCAAAGGCATCTATCTTCACAACTCACAAGCCACCTTCCGCCTGCAATTTTTGACTCTCCTTGAATTATACAGGTTTTTCATTTTCGCGCAAGCAGAAGCCCTAAAACTCCTCACGCATCGACTTTCCAGCGATCGTGCAGCCAGAACCACCCTCGGGATGCTCGCGGATATGCTGCTCCAAGACGCGGTTGACCGCCTGCTCGGCCGTGCGGATGTCGGCGCGTTTGTCCTTCGTTCGAGGCACCTCGACGGGCGCGTAAAGGATGATCTTATGCGTGCCGTCCTCCTTGCGCGTGATGATATCGGGGATGACGCCGATCCCCTGCCGAACGTGCCATCGCGGCGGGGTCGCGCACGCAGTTCGTCGGCTTGCCGAAAGAAATCGAGCACGATGCCGTCGTGCCGACTCGTATCCTGATCGGCGAAGTCTGACGACCAGCCTTCCTTCATCATGCGGAACATCTCGCGCACGTCGTTCTTGTAGATGATGTGCATACCGACGAGCCGCCGATACTCGTTGATGAAAGCGATCCATCGCCGCATCCTTCTGGCGCATGGCGACGCCGATGAGCGGAAACTCCGCCCGTGACAGCGCCCGCCCATAAGTTCCCAGTTGTCCCGCATGTCCCGTGGCGATGACCGCGCCCTTGCCCTGGGCGAGGACCTTCGAGATGTCTCTTCCTCGATCTCGACGTAGTCCGCCATATGGCGCACGATGACGGGAAAAGCGCAGAACCTCGAAGAGCATGGGGCCGAAACGCACGGCGCTCTCCTGGCGATGCGCTCTGACTCCCGCTCATCCGTCCCCGGGGCACATGGCGACCTGCGAGGCTGCGAGCTTCTTTCTGCGCACGGGCGAAAAAGGCCAGAGGGCGAGCGCCATGAGCGCGTCCCGAGACGATCGCAGAAAGCGCCGGGCAGAAGACAGACGACGCGGCTCAAAAAGCGCACGAGGTAGTACGTCATGCCTTCGCTTCCCTCTCTTTGAGTGCCTTTTCCAGCTGTTTGACCTTCTTGACGAGATCGGGCAGACGCTTCATCGCCGCCTGCATGCGCAGCCATTCCTGATGGCTCTGCACGGGGAATCCCGCTGCAGAAACACGCCCTCGGGCATATCGCCGATGATGCCCGAACGCGCTGCATAGACGGAATGTCCGCCGATGTGGATGTGCCCGACCGTGCCGACCTGCCCGCCGAAGGTCACATTCGGCCCTGTCGTCGTCGAGCCGGAGATGCCTGTCTGCGCGACGATGAGATTCCCCTCGCCGATCTTACAGTTATGCCCGATATGGACGAGATTGTCGATCTTTGTGCCGCGTCCGATGACGGTCGATCCCGTCGTAGCGCGATCGATGCCGACATGCGAGCCGATCTCGACGTCATCTTCGAGGACGACGTTGCCGACCTGCGGCACCTTCGTATGAACGCCGCCCGACGTCGTGAAGCCAGCCGTCGGAGCCGACGACCGAGTTTCGCATGGAGCACGCAGCGCTTTGCCGACGCGGCAGCGCTCGCGCACCGTGACGCTCGCGTAGAGGACGCTCTTCCACCGATTTCAGCGTACTGCCCGACGTAGACGTGCGGGTAAATGACGGCGCCCGCAGCGATCTTCGCGTGCTCGTCGACGACGGCAAAAGGAAGAATCGAGGCGACCTCTTCCACCTCGGCGGTCTTCGCCACGAAAGCCTGCGGGCTGACGCCCGCAGGGAATCTGCAGCGGCGGCGTGAAAAGCTCCAAAAAGCTTCGCAGGCGGCACGCGGCTCCTTCACATGGATGGCGGGCAGAGGAAAGTCCTGCACATCTTCGGGCAGGAGGACGGCGGCCGCCCTGCAGATGCCTTTGGCCTCCTCGATATGGGGCGGCGGCAAGGTGATCTCCGTCCTGCCGCCGCCTCGATGTTCGTCGCGCCCTGTGACGACGATAGCTTTCATCGCCTGCAAGTCGTCCTTCCAAAGAAGCGAGCGATTTCCCCAACGTCTTTTTCATCGTCATGTCCTCTCCCAGTCTCACTGAAGCGCTTTGATCACATCGTCTGTGATGTCCGTGCCGCCGAGATGGACGAGCTTCGCTCATCCACGCTGAAGAGAACAGCATCCAACTTCTTCGTGCGTGCAAATCTCGCCGACGGCCGTCTGCAGTTTGATCGTCTTCGCTGGTCGTAGATGCTGCTCGTCTGCTGCATCTTGCCCATCGCCTGCTGCTGCCTCTGCATCTCCTCGGGCGGCGCACCTGCGCCTGCTTTCGCCTTCAGCTCCTCTTGTGCCTGCTTTCTGCACTTCTTCCACTTTTCGACTTCATCTCGGCGTCAATATTCACGATGGCCGGCGCTTCCTTCTCGATGCGGCTCGGATCGACATAGCCGATCTCTGCCTTGCACGCAGCCTGCGGCGAGCGTCATGATGATGCAAAAGGCACTGCGAGCATCGCCATGCGCTTCTTGTTCTGCTTCATGATTTTCCACTTCTTTCTAAGTATTTCCGGGCAAGCTCGGCAATCAATCTTCTGTCAGATCGAGTGCGGCGGGAGCGACGACAGGAAAAGCGAAGCGAGGAGCGTCTGCCTCTTCTCGCCGCACATCCGTAGCTTCATCCGTTTCCTTCGCAACGACGAGGGAAAGATGATGAAGGAGCGCGAGCTTTCGCCGCCTTGCTCTCAATATCCTTGCGGATGTGCTCGCGAATGATGCGCACTTCTTCGCCCTTCGCCGCGAGCGCCGCTTTCTTGCGGCGCAGGATCTCATCGATCTCGACGCCCTGCATTGCCTGCAGGAGCGCCTCGCTGTTGCGCCTTTCCGCTTCCGCCTTTTGGCGTGCGGCTTCTTCCTGTGCGCTTGCTGCAGTAGACTTTGCACTCTTTGCGTCGCGCGCGATGAGCGCGTCAGAGATACTTTCGCTTCTCCTCGTCGCGGGCGGCAAGAGCGCCCATGTGCTCGCCGCGCTCCTCGCGCAAAGCCTTGAGGTTCGTCGAGCAGGCTTTTACATCAGCCTCCAGGGAACATCGCCTCTCGGTTGTCAATCTTCATCTCGATGTTGACGATGCGATTCTGATAGGCGTCTTCCAGCGCCTTCTTTTCCCTGAGAAAGGCGTCCTTCGTATCTTCCTCCCAGGGCAGCGAGCGCCTTGCGGCGCTCACGCGCTCTCTTCCGCCGCGAGACGCTGCTGCTGCAGATTCTTCCTCTTTCGCTGCAAGCTGGAACGGCTCATCCGCAAGCGCAGGCGGCTTCAGGGCGCGGCGCGCACGACTCAGTCGATCGATGTCGGCGGCGAGCGCTGCGTACTGCGCTTCAAGATCCGCCAGCTGCACATACGCCTCATGCGCCTTCTCGGCTCGCGCCACATCGACGACGCCGATCCCGCCCTCTTCCTGCTTCGTTGGGCGGCGAGCGGCGGCGCATCTCGAAAGAAAAAGAACGCGCCGCCAGAGCCGTCAAGAGACAGGACAGCAAGAGCGCCGCAAATTTCCTTCCGGCGCTTTTTCCCAAAAGCCGCCGCCCTGCGCCTTTTCCTGCGGCATCGCATCCACCTCCCCAAAAGCTCTGCAGTTTTTAAAAAGTACCGGGCAGGAAGCCCGCCCGGTACATCATGAGCTCGCGCGCTCATATCCGTATTTTCTTATTTGAACTTCTTCATGACGTCGTCCGTGATGTCCTGACCGCCATAGAACGACAGCGCTCTTGTCGATGACGACGGAAAGCCCTTGGCTTCAGCGACCTGCTTGACGGCATCGTCGATCTTCTTCTGGATGCCCGAGATGAGATCCTGTTCCTTCTGCTGCAGCTCCATCTGCGCCTGCTGCATCGCCTTTCACCTTCTCCTCATCGCTCTTGTTTGCGTTGTCCGCCTCGAAGCGCATCTGCGCTTCCTGCATCGCCTTCTGCATCTCGTTCGAAGCCGAAGCATAATCCGGATGGCTCATCATCACCTTGCGGTAATCGACGACGCCGACGGACGACGAGGCTGCAGACGCCGTGCTCGTGCCGAGCTGCGAAAGGCCGAGAGCCACGACCGAGCCAATGAATACGAGTGCAAGCGCCACGCAAAAGATCTTGACCTGCGTCTTTTGAAGTTTTACCATTTCCTTGTCTCCTTTTCCCTTTTGAAGAACGCTGCATCGCGATTCTTCCTCAAATATCCAACGATAAACATTATAGCAAACTCTCTTCGGGGATTCAAGCTCCCAGAGGGCGCAGACGCCCTTTAAAAATCGCCAATCAGGCGCAGCCAGTCCCCGAAGAGTCCCGCACGAGTTCGGCGCGCAGAAAATCGTGCAGACGATAGCTGAGTCCCAGCCTCGCCCGTATGGTCGGCACGGCGGTACTCCCAGCGCACTTCGACGCGCGGCGAGGGGCTGCACCCGCCCGTCGTCCACGCATGTCGCGCATATCGTGCGAAGGCTCGCAAAGACTCCGGAAAGACGCGTTCTCGTAGGCCGCTTCCCAGCCCCAGTCAAAATCCTGCGGCAGCACATCGGCCTGCACGAAGATTTCATCCGCCGCCGACAGCATCGCTCCTGCATGGGCGCGAAACGTTCATGTCATTGCCGTCGGCAGAATCGTCTGCCGACATCGCCCCATCCCTCGAGGCGCGACGATAGCGCGAGGTATCGCTGCGACTCACTGACCGAGGTCTGCTCACCCGCTGCGATCGTCGCATGTGTCTTCAAACCGAGCGTGCGGAACTCGCCTGACGCGTCGAGAACTTCTTCCATTCCCCGCGCAAATTCCTTCTCGTGACGTGCCATGAATGCAACGGAACACCGAGCATCTCGTTCGCCTTCGCCTGCAAAACGCTGCGCTTTTTCGAGCAGAGCGAAGTCTGCGATCGTATCCGAACGCATGGCGAGATCGATCGTGCGCACGACAGGCATCTTCGGATAAACCGTCAGCGCGACGCGTGCGCCTGCCGTCTCGACATCGAAAGTCGGCGCGAAACTCGGGCAGATGCTCCGCCATGGTAGGGCGTTCAGACTCTCCTTCAGGACGCCGTTCGTCCAGTCGACAGCTGCAGCATGGAAGCCCTTCGAGCTCTGTCGAAACACCGTCTCGACACCTGCGAGATCTTCCTTTCGCCATCTTCCCGATGACAGGTGCGAGCACCATCGACCAAACTCCGACCTCGACCGCCCTCGACGCGCTTTCGCCCGAGCGCAAGAGTCACCACGGACGTGCGCTCCTCGCCAGGGCTCAATGGCGACGTCCGTAACGGAGTAGCCGACGAGCACCTTGTCGAATACCTCACGGATTGTCGCCTCATCCGCCGCCCTGCGCTCTTCATACGAAGAGAGCGGTTTTCCCTCGATGAGTTGTGAGGAGATGGCCGCGACGCTTTTTCCATGCGCACCTTGACCGTGGGGGCAGGCTCTCGCCGTCCGCAGCGACCTCGGCGCGAACCGCTGCGATCGTGCCCGAAGCAAAAGCGTGTCCGCCCCATCCAAAAGAGCGCGAGGGCAGAGCGCGAGACACTACGCCTGCCCTCGCCCAAAGCATCAGAAGGAGCCGCCGACGCTGAAGTGCACGCCCGCCGTCCGAGCCGCGTCCGTAGTCGAGGCGGATCGAGCCGATCGGCGTCTCAAGCTGCAGCCCCCGCCGACGCTTCCCGTCGATCGTATTCGGCCAGCGGTCGTTGCTCCAGCATTTTCCCCAGTCGGTGAAGACGGCGCCCTGCACCTTCTTCACGATGGGGAAACGGTACTCGACCGTCGCGAGCAGTAGATGCGTGCCGCGGAACTGGTCGTCACGGTAGCCGCGCAGGGAGTCCTGTCCGCCGATCTTTGTAGAGGTCTCGATTCGGAAATCGAGCCGTGCGCGTAGCCGAGCTGTCCGCGCACAGCGACGGTCTGCGCTCGGCCGACCTTGAAGAAGCGCTTGTCCTCTGCCGTGAACTTCTGGTAGTTGAAATCGCCGCCGAAGCCCGCAAACTCTGCTTCAAGGCTCATGCGTCCGCCCGATGTCGGGTTGTAGATGTTGTCGCGTGTATCGTTCACGCGCGACAGTGTGATGCTGCGCGTCGTGCCAAAGTTCGCATCGCGCCACCACTTCCACGCCGGCGTGCTGCGATCGCCTTGATTTCCCGCTGCTCTTATGATTTCTTGTAGCTGTCCTTGCGATTGCGCAGCGTGATGAAGTTCGTCGCATATTCGTTGACGGGACGGCTCAAGGTGATCTCGCCGCCCGCGTACCTGCGCATGTACTCTTCTTCCAAGTTGCCGTCCGTGTCATAGTCGTCATACTCGTAGGTACGGTTGTAGATGCGCAGGGAAGCCGCCGTCTCCTTGCTGTCAAGCCAAAGGGCGGCGATAGGAGAAGACGAAACCGCGCGCATCCGTATCGTCGCCGCTCATCTCGTAGAGAGGCTCACGGCATCGCCCGTGCCGCGGAAATTCGTATCGCCGACATTGATCGTGCCGACGAGACCGTCCGACGAACTGTAGCCCTGCACCGATGCCGAGAGTTGCCCGTGCGCTTTCTCGACGACGTCCGCTTCAGGGATGACTGGAACCTGACACCTTCCGGGATTGAGCTTCATGTTCACATCCTCGAAGAAGCCGAGGTTGTAGATGCGCTGCATGCTGCGGCGCGCCTTCTTACGTCGAACGGCTCGCCGATCTTCAGGCGCATCTCGCGCAGGATGACGCGATCCTTCGTCTTCGTATTGCCCTTGACAGCGATCCTTCGAGCCTTCCCTCGTTGATCTTGGCGTGAGGTCGCCCGCAGCATCAATATTCATGTCCTCGATCTTGGCGAGGATGAAGCCGTCCGCCCTGTACTTTTTCCTGCACGGCGGAAACGTTCTTCTGCAGTTCGCGGCTGTTCAGCACCTTGCCCGGCTCAAGCGTGACGAGCTTTTTCGAGGTCTTCCGTCGTCTCGACCGTGTTTCCCTCGATCTTCACGGAATGAAGCTACGGGTTCTCAGGCATGATAGGTGAGAACGACGCCCTCAGGCACATATTCCCACCGACGGGTAGAGGTCGTAAAAATAGCCCGTATCGAAGATGGCGGAGCGATCTCCCTGCGCCTTCTCCGCATCGCCACATCGCCGACGCGCTGCACGAGGGCGGCTCGCGCCGTCGCCATCGTCTCCTTGCCCGCGCCGTCGATGACGATGTCGACGATGGTCTTGCCATCGGCGATCTTCGCCTCCTCGTCAATCTTGCGCTCCTCGGGCGCTGAGGCTCCCACGCCTCGACACGCGCATCCTTCATCTGCGCCTTGGCGGCAGCAGCGTTTTCAGCAGCGAGCTGCGCATCCACGCGCTGGATTTCTCGCAGCATCTGCAGCGGCGTTCTTCATTTCCTGATCGCCTTGCATCGTGCCCACGGCGACGGCCGCAGAGCATCTGCGGAAAAAGCGGCAAGCCACAGCAAGTGCGACGGCTCCGGCGAGATTCGCGTTCTCTTCATATCCAAGTTTTTCAACCTCTGTGCTTCACATCCCCTTTGTTGTACCACGAATGCCCGCGAGGTCAAGGGGTGACGCAAAGACTTAACAGCAGACTCATCGAATTATAGGAATCATAAGAATCATTCGCGCAGCACGCGCCCCTGCAGTGACCATGAGCTTTCTGCATGTCTTCGGTCGGCGGCGCAGCAGAGAGTCTGCTGGCTTCTCCGTCTGCTGCTCCAGACAGGCTGCGGCTGCGACGGCTCGGCAAACTGCGCCTGTCCTTGTGCCTGTGCCATCGGGCTTTCCTGCGCCCGCACGAGACATGACGGGCAGGCTCGATCTCACGCGATTCCGAAGATTCGCTGCAGATCCCTATTCGTTCGGCAGGACTCGCATTTCTTCTCGTGAACTCATCGTCCCCTGTCCGACGATCGCCGCAGGCTTTTTCTCGGCAGGCGCCCGTCGAGCTCTGCACTTCTCTGCAGAGCGACGCCGCCACAAGGCGAGGAGCGGCGAGCGCTGGCGCTACAGAAACGTGCGAAGCGCTTCCCTTTGCGCGTCTCTCTCGCACGCTGCAGTTCCGCTTCCGCCAGCATGAGATTGAGTCCGCCTCGGACATCCTCTTCCTTCTCCAACGAGGATTCTGCACGCCCGTCAGTCCTTCACGCCGCCTTGACGTGCGCACAGATCCTTTCTCTTCCTCCGCCATCTCCTCTCCTCCTTCCCTAGAAAGCGCATGAGGCGCGAGCATGCCGCGCACGCGGCGGCGCCATCTTCTGCAAGCGGTAGATGTGCGAGGCGCTGACGTCGAGCACATCGGCGATCTTCGGAATCGTCTCGCTCTTCAGGTACACGCTCGAGGACGACGCGTCCTTCTGCGGCAGACGCGCGAGCGCCCGATGAAAGCTCTCGCGTCATGAGCTTAGTTCCGCTCTGCTCGCGCAGACGGAAGCGTCGTATCGGGCAGAAGTTCCCCAGCGCCCTGCCGTCGGCGCGAGGCGCATCCATGCAGGTGATGTCGCGTCTGCCTTCTTTCTGCAGGAAATTGAGCATCCTGCCGCGTATGCGATGGACGGCGAAGGGACTGAAGGCGACGCTGCGCTTCCAGTCGAAAGTTTTCCGCCGCCTCGATGAGTCCAACCGTTCCCTTCCTGTACGATGTCCATGATGACTCTCGCTCGTGCGCCACGGCAGCGCGCGTCTTGAACACGAGCGGCTGGTACGACTCGATCAGGCGCTGCCTCGCCGCCCCTCTCGCCGCGCTCCTGAAGGCCTGCCACAAGGACTTTCTCCTCCCTCGGGCGCAAGGAGTCTCGACCTTTTCGAGTTCCTGCAAATACTCCTCAAGTCTCTGACGCCCATCCTCCTCGCGCTTAGAACTTTGATGCGCGCTTGATGCTCACGACAGATTTCGCGTCCTCGTCGCGATTCCAATAGATGCTCATGCGGTCGTTGAAGTCGTAGCGCACGCCGAATGCGCGCACCTTGTTGCCGATGCCCCGGCTGTAGCGCAGCATGACCCTGTCGTTGATGTACTTGCCCACTTTCCAGCGTGTATTCGAGATCCGTGCGCCGTCTCGCCCGGCTTCGCGTGCGTCGCTCGTCCGTCGTCGTCACGTCCTCGCTCGCGATGCGGAACTCATCGAGGCTCGAGCGCATTCTTCACGTCGTCTCGAATTCGCCGAGAACCGTCATGGAAAGACCGAAGGTCAAAAAGCGATGTGAGCGCGCGGAACCTTTTCAGATCAGGCGTCTGCAAAGGTCACAGAGGCTCACGATCTCCGTCTCGCTCATCTCGGCATCGAACTGAGGTGCGTTTCCATCGCCCCGATCGGGCGCTTTCGAGTGCAGGAAGATGCGCGCCTTGCCGACGTGCGCCTCCGCTTCGAGCGTGAGGCTCGGCAGAACGAACCGATCTGGTTGAAGTACGCCTCGCCGTCGCGGATCGTAAAGCGCGTCTTGTTGTGGTGATCGTGCCGCGCTCGACGAGGATCGTGCCCGGAAGGCTCTGACGTGCTGCGTCGTCGTGCCGTAGCGGAAAGCGCCCGAAAGGCGCATGTCGTAGAGTGCGGGATCGTGAAGCGCACGCGCTCGCCGAGCGTCACGCCGACATCCAAGATCATCTCGGGCAGTGCGCTCTCGGCATCGGGAAGGGATGGGAACGGAAAGCGTCGCATGATGGATGCGGACATCTCCTGTGAGTTTTCGGCATCTTCCGTCCGAACATCTCACCCTCTTCGATGTGAAAGTCTGCACGTCAAGGGACCGTCATAGAAACTGCTGACGACAGAAAAGCTCATCCGCCTTAAAATCGAGCGCGATAATCGCGCACCTGCCGCCGCCGAACGACGTCCCTGCCCGCGATGCGGTAAGAGCCCTGTGCCCATCTTGCCCGTGCAGTCCCTCCAGCGTGATGCTGCTGCCGAAAGCGCAGCCGCGCCTTCATCTCCGTGACGGGCGTCGCGACGTCCTTGAACTTCAGCGCTCCGTCCGCAGACTGACCTCACCGGCGAACTGCGGCCTTTCGAGCGTCCCTGTCACGCGCACCTGCCCTCGTCGGACCGATCGCCCCACTCGACGGCGGGCGAGAGGATCGGCAGAAGCGAAAGATCGGCATCGTCGAGCGCGAGCGAAAGATCGATCTGCTCGGACGACGCAACCGTTTCATCGGCGGCCGCCGTCAGGCTTCTCACGGGATCTTGCCCTTGGCGCTCGCGCTGTGTTCGCGCTCGCCAAGTTTCTTCTTCACGCGAAGCTGCTCGATGTTGATGACGCTGTCCTCGAGACTCGCCAAGCCCGTCATATCGTCGAGGTCGACGCGCCACGCCACCGTTCTTCACTTCGACGGAGGCATTCGCCTGCGGGATTCTCCAGCGTGCCGCCGAACTGCACGGCGAGATCGATCGTACCGCGCACGTCGGCGTCTGCCCCCGCCGCCTTCGCAACCATGCCGGCGGGGATGCCGTTCGCGGCGAAACTGCGCATCCATCACTCGCACCGTCCAATGGAATGCGTCCCTCGGCGGCGAATGACGCCGTCGCCCTGCCTGCCGTGCAGTTCATCGATCGTCACGACGCGGTCGGCGAGCTTGATGTCAGAGCCATATCACGAACTCGTAGCCCTGCCGCCTTGCCCTCGACGACGACGGCGTCAAGCGCCGCCATGGGATTATCCAGAGTGCCCCCAAGGCGGATCGTGCCGTTCAGTCTTCCGTCGAGGATGTCGTTCTTGAGGTTCGCAATCGCAAAGAGAGCGCGCACGTCACCGTTCTCGACGTTCAAGATGCCGTCAAGCGCCTGCGTTTCGAGATTCGCCGTGCATTTCATCGCGTAGGCGCCGCCGTTCTGCTGGAAGCGGATATTCTCGGCGCGCAGCACATCTGCGCCATAGACGATCTCGCCGTGCACGGACTCGATCGCCTGTCCCGTTGAGTTGGAAGCGTCTTTGCATCGAGCACGCCGATGAATTCAGGCGATTGCAGCGTACCCGCGATATGCCCGGCAAACGTGCCGTGGCCGCTGACCGGATACGGCAGTCTGCTGCCGAAGCGGTCGAGACTCACATCGTGCACATCGGCATAGAGATCAAGCGCACCGTCGCGCGTGACCGTGCCGTTGAGGTCGACGTCGACGAGGGGGAGAAGATATGGAAGTCCTGCAGGCGCACGACGCCGTTCTCCAGATAATAGTCGCCGTCCATGCCCGAGAGGATGTAGCCGTTGTAGCTGCCGCGATAGAGATGGATGTAGCCGACTGCCGACGGATTGTCGAGCGTGCCCGTGAAAGCGGATCGTATTGTCGACGTGCCCGTGATCGGCTGGTCAGGGAGCGACGAGAGCCGCGATGTCCTCCATGCGCGCGCCGATGGAATCGACGCGCAGGTCGATGCCTCTCACCCGTAAGGCCGACGCTGCCCTCGGCGATCCACGTCTCCTTGCCCGCACGCTCCACGGAGAAAGCGGTCGATGGCGATGCCGTCGGCGCTGCCGTGCACGGCGCCGTGGAATGCGTCGAAAGGCTGATGGAAGAGACTTCCGCCGTCCCTCGAAATCCGCCTCGATGCGCAGGATTCGACGCGTCGCCGCGCACTGCGCCCGCGATGTCGAGCGTGCCCTGCTCCCTCGGCCCTCGGCGCAAAGGCGTCGACGAGCGCCAGCGGCAATGCCGTACCGTAAAAGCGCAGGTCGAGCGCCGTGCCGCCCCGCACGTCACCCTCGACGACGAGCGTGCCGCCCGCCGCAAACGACGCATTGAGGTTATCGAAATGAAGCTCCCCTTGCTTGAAGAATGATGCGGAGACCTTCTCAGCCGCATGCGCCGCCGAAGGACGCCCCTCGCCCTGAAAAAGTGCCGTAAGCGAGAAGATCTGCCAAATCCGTCCCGCTTTGCCGCTCAATGCGACGTCCGCAGCGCACTTCCCGTCAGGAAAGGCCGTCCACAGGCAGTACGGCGGCGATTTCCTCGCCCGAAAGCCCCTTCGCTTTCGACGTGTGCGCTGTAGGAGCCGTCCGCCGTGCGGAGCATCCCCGCCCTCGAACGTGCCTCTCAGGCTCCTGCCTCGCCGCTCGCCGTCAGAAGGCCGTCCTCATAGTGGCCTTTTTGCCTTCACCGCTGAAAGCGATGTGCCGTAGAGCGTCGCGGCCGGGGCTTCGCACTCTCCGTCAATCTTCCAGTCCTGCGGCGTGCCGTAAACGGAAGCGAGGACGCGCACCGAACCTTGAAAAGGGCTCTGCGCCAAGATTTTCGACGGATCGAAGGCCGCGGACTCGACGACAGTTGAAGCTCGGCACCCTCCTGCCAAGCGACCTTCCATGAATGGACGCTTGCTGCTCTTCGGCAGAAGCACGCAAAAAGATGCGCGCCTCTTGCCCGAAAAGACGACGAGTCCACGCGACGCCTCAACCTCCATGCCATGGACGAGGCGCTTTCGCGCTGAAAAGCGCACGTCGCCCGCAAGCGAAACGTCATCGGCCTCGCGCACGAACTTCAGCGCCGCCCCATCAACGTGCAATGCCTGCGGCTCGATCTCGTCGGGAAGCACGCCTTCGGGCAGGAATGCGATATAATCCATCGCATTGATATTTTTCCCCTGATCTTCAGTTCCGTGCCGCTCTTTCGAGACTTCTCCCTCGACAGCGAGCGGTGCGCCCTTGCAACTGGCCTCGGCTTCGACGGAGACAGAAGACTTGTGCGCGAAGTCAAGCTCCAGCCCCGATATCTTCAAGGCGATTTCCTTGCCCGAAACGGCAACGTCTGCCTTTCCTTCCTTCACGCTGACCTTGCCGCAAAATCATTTTCCCCTGCTTCCTGCTGCACGAGGTCGGCGACGTTTCCAGCTTCCGTCCGCGCGCTGCTGCAGGGAAAGCGTCGGCTCTATGACCGTCACATGGGAAATCGCGGGACAGGCGAGCGAGAAGAGCCGCGAAGAGGCTCATTTCCACTTCGGCGTGCGCAGCGCGAGGATCTCCTCCTCCGCCCTGTCCGCACCGCGATGCCGCCAGGGCGAGCGTATGCCAGGACTCGACCCGCACGGCGTCGATGGCGACTGGGAACTGCCGAGCAGACTCGGACGCCTTGCGGAAAAGCGTCCTGCCCGCCTCCTCAACGTAAGCGCCCGTGCAGGCGATGTAAGCTCGCCGTGCCGCAAACGAGCGCAAAAGGAAGAGCGCGATGACGACTGCAGCGAAAAACAATGCGCCCTCTTTCTTCATCGGCTCTTCCTCCTCGTTGTCTCTTTTTCAAATTCTGCGGCACGAAAAGGATCATCGCGGCTCGATGCGCTTTACATCTCCCCGGCGGCAGCCGCTTCGGCCGCCGCATCCTTTCTCTGCGGTCTTGACAGGGTGCGGTCTTGACGGGTGCGCCGTGCGTCACGGGATCATCGCATCGTCCTTCGCCGTGCGGCTCTTCCCGCTCTTCTCATCGAGCAGCTTCTGCTCAGCGGCCATCTTCTCCGCCGCCTCATCCGTATGGTAGAGCGCTGTCTCGGCCTGTTCCTTCGCCGCCTTAGTAGTACGGCGTCGACTTTCTCTCACGGTGAGAAACGGTGTCGAGATCGACGGGCAGGCCCAAGGCCGATCGAGCGCCGCCTTTGCTGAGTTGTGTTGTAGAGCGCATCGTAGTAATTCGTCTGCGCCGACAAGCTTTTCGTCGGCGTCCGTCACGTCGAGGTTCGTGCCGACGCCCGCCGTAGCGCACCTGCGCGATCTTGAAGTCTCGACGGCATGCTCGACGGCGACGCTCGTCGTCTTGATGTTCTTCTCCGCCGCCAGAAGACTCAGGTACGCCGTCTGCACGTCGAGCGCAATCTGCTCGCGCGTGTCCTCCGCCGCCTGCGAGCTTGTGCACCGCCGCACGCTTCTGGTTCACCTGCGCCCTGCGTCACGTTGTTGTCAAAGGCCGCCCAGTTCGCCTGTATGCCGATCGACCAAGTGTCCGCCGAATCCGTGTTGTTGGAAAAGAGGCTGTCGCCGCCGACCGTGCGGGATGCCGCTGCGCTGACCTGCGGCAGCGAGCGCCGCGCGTCGCCTCCATGGCAGCGTTCGCCTGACGCACGGCATAGTCCGCCGCGATGCCGTCCGCACGGTGCGCGACGCGTACTCCGTGCAGTCCTCAAGCTCGAGATCATACTTTTCTGTGAGCGAGTTCGTCCGCCAACGAGCTTCGTATCCGTCCGGCAAGCCGATGATCTTGTTGAGTTCGGCGATGGCGACGTCGTGGTTGTTCGTCACGTTCACGAGACTCTGCTCAGCGTTCGCGAGCGAGACACTGGATGCGAGCACATCGGAACGCGCGACCGTGCCCAGCTTTGTACTGCGCGTTGACATTTGCCAGATGACTCTTCAAATTGGCGACGGACATCCTGCCGACCTTGATGAGATTGCGGTATCTGCGCCTTGAAATACTGTCCCGTCGTCTGGTAACGCACCGCCTGCTTCGTGCCTTCGAGCGCGAGATCGGCATTGTTCACGCCGTAGCGCGCCGCCCTCGATGCCGCGCTCGATGCTGCCGCCCGTGTAGAGCGGGAAGGAAAGCGCCGCGCTGCTCCGAAAAGCATAGTCGTGGTCGTACATCTTGTATGCCTTGCCGCCGACGCGGTTGCCTGCGTCGAGAGCGTGAGCTTCAGGCCGCCGTGCGGCGCGCCTCATGGTATGCCCAGTCCGCCGCATCCACATCGGTCACGGACGACTTGATCGAGCGATTGTTCTCAAGCGCCAGTTCCACGCTCTCGGAGAGCGCGAGAGCGCGTCTCCGCTGCGGACGCAGATGCGAAGCTCAGGGAGAAGAGCCCGCCCGCGACGAGCGCCGCAAGCTTCTTGGAAAAATGTTTTGACTGCTTCACAATGATTCCTCCTAAAATGACTGGTGCAGACCAAGTAGGCGATGCGCCGCTCGCTGCGGTTGAGATCTTTGAGTTGGCCCATCAGATACGTATCTTCACGCAGACGATACTGCGCGGAAAGGCGCAGGCGGAAATCGTCGGGTCGTAGGCGTCGGCGGAGAAGCGCCAGCGATTTCCCACATCTGCATCAAGTCTGATGCCCGGCTCGCCCGCGATGAGTCCCGCGCGTGCGCCGAGGCCTGCCCCTTCGTGCGGCCGACCTCAAGATTCAGATCGTTCCCTCGCCGATATCCTCGACGCCGACGCGCAGGAAGCGGTCGGGCCTGTCCTCCCTGGAAACGTCGACATTGAAGTTCGTGATCCAGTCACGATTCTTGCCGCTGTAGAGAATGTCAACCGAAGGCTGTGTCTCTATACTGCTTAAGTTATCAAGCGTGTCGTTCGCCTTCTCTGTGACGGCGCGTGCCTGATGGATCGTCGCCTTGAGATCTTCGCGCACCGTGGGATCGCCCGTGACGTCGTGCAGTTCCTCCGCCACCCTGCCGGATGTTCTCGCTCGCCTTGGCGACGTTCAGCAGCGTCAGCGAAGATTGCGCGGCCGTCGCGCCGCCGTCGGAGACGTCCGCCGCCATCTGGCGCACCGTCTCCGTCGTCGCGGCAAGGTTCGTCAAGATCGTGCGCATCTCCTGCATCATCGCGTGCATATTGCCCTCGTTCTGCAGCGCGACGCGCCCGAGCACAGCCGTGAGATCGCGGATGTGCGCCGTGACCTCGCGCACATTTTCCGCCGAGCCGAGGACGGACTCTTTCATGCGCGGATTGCCGAGGATGCCGTTTCAACGAGCCGAGAAGATCGTGCACGTCGGCACCGCCTCGCTCACGTTCTCAAGCACGGAATCGACGCTCGTCTCATCCGCTGCCGATGACGCAGTCGCCGTCCCTTCAAGTAATCCGTACTTCGATCCCGCCGGTGATGAGGATGAACTTTGTCGCCGAGGACGCTGTTCGCTGCGAGCGAGATTCTTGCATCACGCGGGATCTGAATGTCGGGATGGACGGAGAGCGTCACGCACGCCCGTTCCCCTCCGGCTCAATGGCTTTGACCTTGCCCGCGGGCACGCCCGCACAGCGCACGTCCGCTTCCGGGCAGGCCGCACGACCCGCGTAAAGCCCTACATAAATCGTGTATAATTGCGGCTCGTCGAAAAGAAAACTCATGAGCTGCAGGAGCACTGCCGTCAAAATCGCGATGCCGAGAAGCGTGAACGCTCCCACCTTCGCTTCCGTCGTCATAAACCCGCCTCCTTCTCTTCCGTCTCCACCGCGCGAAAAACGCGCGGTACGCGCGGATCCTCGAGCTTCCTGAACCTTCGACCGTATCGAGCGCGACTGGAGCGATCCCTGTGCAACGCGGCGATCGGTCGGCGATGCGACGGGCGCTCGCCACGTCACGTCACGACGACGCTCGTCACGCCAAGCTTCCTGGCGTCTCGATGATGAGGTCGTCGATCTTCGCGACGTCAGGGATCGAGTCCTGAACTCGGCCTCATCGCATGAGGATGATGGACGGGTCGATGGCGATGGCGCGTGCCAGACTCACGCGCTTCTTCATGCCGCCCGACAGTTCCCCGGCATCATGCGCTCGCTCGCCGTCGAGGCCGACGAGATGCAGCTTTCGCGCACGATGCGCACGATCTCCGCCTCCTTGAGACGCTTGTGCTCGCGAAGCCCGAAGGCGACGTTCTCCCCTACGGTCATGGAGTCGAAGAGCGCCGAATACTGGAAGACCATGCCCATCCTCAGGCGCACCGGTCAAGCTCGGTTTCCGTCATCGTGAGATTTCGGCGTCATCGATCCAGATCCTGCCCGAGGTCGGGCGGATCAGCCCGATGATGAGCCGAAGGAGTGCTCTTTCCGAGCCCGAGCCGCCGATGACGGCGAGCGTCTCGCCGTCTTTGACGCAGAGATCGAGAGGTGTAGCACCTCACGGGAAGCGAAGCTCTTCGTCACACCTTCCAGCCGTATCATATCTTCCACCCTCAGCCCGTCAATAAAGCAGAACGACAGGAACACATTCAAAAAGAAAATGCGGACGATCGCCGCCACGACGCTCTTCGTCGTGGCGCGTCCTCCTCCGCCCCTTCGGGCGCATGGAAGCCATGCCATGCGCCGAGGACGGCGATGACGACGCCGAACACCGCCGCCTTGATGAGTCCGCCCGTGACGTCGTGCGGCACAGCAAAGACATGGATGGAGTTCGTGAAGGTATAGGAGGCGATGCCCGCATACTGCGTGGCGACGAACCAGCCGCCGAAGACGCCGATGACATCGCCGAAGACCGTCGGGAGCGGCACCATGCACATGCACGCGATCATGCGCGGCACGACGAGGTAGCTGATGGGACTCCGTCGCCATGACGCGCAGGGCGTCGATCTGCTCCGTGACCTTCATCGTGCTGATCTCCGCCGTGATGGCAGACCCCACGCGCCCTGCGCAGACGACGCCGACGAGCACGGGGCCAAGTTCGCGCCCGACGGCGATGGCTATGACGCCGCCGATCGTCGACTGCGCGCCGAAGCGGATGAACTCATGCGCGACCTGCAGCGTCATGACCATGCCCGTGAAAAGCATCGTCAAAGAGACGATGGCGAGCGAGTCGACGCCAAGATGCGACATCTGCGCGAAGATGTGTCGAAGCGCAAGGCGGCAGCATCTCTGACGGCGGCGGCGAGGGCAAAATGACGGAGCCGACCCACTCGAGATCTTTCGAGCACGAACGAACCGATTTTCTCAACAGCCGCGTCATCATCTCTTGTCCTCTTCCTCGATCCAGCAATGAAGTATGGATCACATTGTCTATGACACAGCCCGTCTCGAACTTCGCTCTCAAAGGGATTGCCCTGCTTCTTCGCCTTCTGCCTGAGGAGGTCAATGCGCTTCTCCTGCTTCTTACGCGGTGCGCCCTCCTGCTTCTTCAGGCGCTTCTTCGCTTCCTTCTTCTCCTCCGCTGAAAAGCGGCAATTTGGGCGCGATCGCAGGCGCTACGATGATCTCATTGTTCCTGCCGAGCTGCAGGAACTGCTGAGCTGTCCGCCGTCGTCTGCGTCTTGTCCTCCTCGGCGCTCGTATCGATGCCGAGTGCGTTCTGCAGAAAGAGCTGCCGTCACGGGGATGAAAACTGCCGCCGCGCACATCGAGCTCAGGATGCCCGGCGCTTGGCTCTCCGGCACATAGTGAGGGAATCAGCAGCTCTTCCTTCTCCCTGCGGAAGGGCTTGATCGTCGTGCGGAAGTTCACCGTCTCGCCCGGCTTTGCAGCGAGGGCTTTTTCAGGCACAGCGGAAATCAAAGAGGCCGTCTTGCGCGTACTCTCCATCTCGATGTCGACGTCAATCGAAAGTCACGTCGGCTTCCTCCTCCGCATTCTGACAGAGGAGCGTCGCGACCTGCGCCAACTCGCCCACCGAAGCCTGTCCAACATCCGAGGCCGTATAGTACATGTTCGAGCGCTCGATTTTGCCATCCTCGCCCGCCGTCGTGCGAATCGTGAACTTGAGGTTCGCCGTCGCCTCGCCGAGCGTATCCGACGTCTTGCCCATCGCCGCGTAAGCGATGCGAGGCACGAGAACCGGCAGAAAATCCTCGTCACAGGCGATCTGCGCCGCAAACTTCCCTGTCGTAGCCGAGCGACGTGTCCTTCACGCGCACGCGCATCAGCACGCTCTCGGGAAATGCGCCGATGATGCCGGCGACGCCCGCCTCCCGATCCTGATTGATGCGCCCGATGATGTTGCCGATGCTCGCAATCTTCGTCCCGTCCGTCGGGACGCTGATCGTGCCGACGACCATGCATCCGTCGATGAAGTAGTTGACATTTCCCTTGTGCGGAACGGATGACCAAAAAGGCGAGCACGCGCTTTCCGTCGACCGCCGTCACCGTCCCCCGTCGCGCCGACGGAAAAATCGCCGTAGAAACGGCGACGCCGACAGCGCTCCCGGGCGCGAGCCGCATCATAGACGACATGCGCACTGGCGTCGGCGTGCCGAGGCAGCATCCGCCCGCCTTGAAACCGAGGGCGGAAGCTTCTCCTTCATATAGGCGGAGCCGCTTCTGCCGAAGCCTGCGAGATAGAGCGCCGACTTCGCCTGCGTCTCGTGCTTTTTGCTGCGGGCTTCACGCCTTCTTCAGCGACGGGCTTCTTCTCCGCAGGTTTCTCTTCCGCCGGTTTCTTTGATGCCTCCTGCGGTTCTTTTCGTCTCCTTCACTGGCTCTTTCATCGCCTCGGCGGGTTTGCTTCTCTGTCTCAGCAGGATCTCCCTTCGCCTCAGCAGGCTTCTTCCTCGCTTCTTCGGATCTTTCTCTTTCCGCGCAGGCCTCTTCTCCCGCTTCTGCAGGCTTTTTCTCTTTCTCCCAGACTTCTTTTCTGCCTTTGCAGATTCCTCCCTTCTCAGCCGCAGATTTCTTCTCTGCCTTTGTCTTCTTTTTCTTCAGCAGCTGCAGCTTTTTCCTTCTCTGCTTTCTTTCTCTTTTCGAGTCTTTTCCCTGCTTTCCTGCCGGCTTCTTGTCCGGGCTTTTTCCGCCATCCCTCGGCTAGCTCAGGCAGTTCTTCCTTTTTCGAGCTTGGCACGCTTTCCTGCCGTCTGCTCCGTCCCACCTTCGCCGCCTTCGCCAGCACCTTCACCATGACCTCGCCCGCGCCTTCGCCCATCGGCTCATCGGCGTCCGCCGCCTTTTCCTTCTTTTCTCCTCTTTTAGACTGAACCGCCTTGTAATCGGGCGTTATCCCAGATGCAAGCATCTCATCGATCGGCGTGATGAAAAACGTATAGAGGCTCACGCCGCTTGATGCCCGCCAGCGCGCCGACAAGCGCCCCGTCCACTAGACAGGCCGCCGCTCATGCCCTGCAGCGTGCCGCCTGTGCGTTCGACGACAGGGCCTGACGCCTCGCCATGATGCGGTTCGTCGACGATCACTTTCCTCGTACGTGCCGACGACATCGACGTGGAAACGGCACGATCTCGCCTGACTCGTCGACCACGGTGTGCGCCGTCCCTCCATGCCCGGTATACTCCGAAAGCAGCAGCGTCAGGCGGCGAAGCCGCTGCCACCCCCCATGGAAAGAGACAGGGGACAGACCGAGCGCGAGATCTTCTTTTTGAAATTAGCGCAAATATATCACCTCGTACAGTTGGAGAGCGGCACAAAAGAGGGAGCCTCCTGCAGTCATTCATCTTGTTTTTCTTCAAGCGCGCTGACGACCTGTCCCGCAGCGATGTCATCGCCGAGCGGAGACAGAGCATCCGCTCACGCACTGCAGTCCCTCTTCGGCACGCGCCGCCGTGTACGCTCGTCCCGTCAACTGTGCGTACGCGCACGATCTCCGCACCCGCCGCAAGCGTACGCTTCCCGGCTCAGCCCGCCATGGACTGTATGCATGTGCGGACTTCGCGTCCACTGCCGCCTCTGCCGTCCAGCGCATGGACGCGTAAATGATCATAACACCAGAAAAAGGCCTAAATGCCAGTACTCGTTACATCTCCTCCATTATAGCGGAATTCTTTCTGATGTGCCCAACAAAAACCATAAAGAAGAGCCGTCGTCAGCGCGGCAAGACGCGAGCGCCGAGCCGACGGCGCGCTCCTGCCCGTCGGACGGACTGCTTTTCGAGTTCGCCACCGACGACGAGCGCACTCGAACCGCCGCCATCGAAGCTGATCGCCCGAACGGCGCCGAACCGGCATGAACTCCGCCATCTCCTGCAGCGTGCAGCCACGTCTGTGCGACTGGCGTCCGTCGACGACGGCGAGCAGGTAATGCCCAGCCGCCGTCACGCCGAACGCGGTGCGCGCGCACGGCCGACTGCGATGTCGGGCGGAAACCTCCTCCTCCGCCGTCACACGAACGGCGATACGTCCTGACAGCATCGGGCCTGCGCCGATGACTGTCGGCAGGCTCTCCCAAGGCGCACCGATCGCCTCCTCCTACACGCACAGCATCGCCGACCTTTCGCTCGAGGCGAAGGCGTCCTTCGCCTGCCGTGCACTGAGATGACGAGGCCAGTCTTTTCGGAATCGCGCTGTCCGACAAGTTGACGGCAGCGACCCTGCCGCCTCGGACGATGTACGTACCCTCGTCCGTATTCATTCGTGCGCGTCGTCGAGCCCATAGTACGATTGTAAATCACGAGACTGTCCTCGCCGCGCTCCGCATCGACGCCGCCCACGGGGCCAGCTTCTCTTGCCGAGCGTCACTCGTTCCGCGCTGTAATCGACAGGGCCGAATATGCCCCGCGTCGCGGCAAACCCCCACAGCACCGTGCCGAAAGGTACGTCGCGCCGACAATCGTACTCGTCCAGCTACAAAAGGCCGAGGATCCGCCGCTCGGTCAAAAGTAGGATGACGATCGCCGCGGCGGCTTCTGCCATATCCGACATCGCGCTGACCGTGGCGCGTCCTGGCACAGCTCCCCTTTGGCAGAGCACAGGCTGCGCAGTGAGCGAGCAGGATCGGCTCCCAGCACCCATCCCGTCAGGCGGCCGCGAGCGTCGAGCCTCTTGAGCGTCGAGGAAGTCAAACCGGGCGCAGGCGTCTCCTCAGAAACGACCTCCCTACTTTCTGAACATCGATGAGAGGCGCGTCGGGTCCCGCCAGCGTCTTGACCTCGTAAGATGCCGGCGCCGCAAGATCGATGACGACCTTGACGCCCTGCGGCACGGCCGCCGATACACGCACGTTCTCGACCATGCTGCCCGAAATCTCCGGCTGCACGGCCTGACTGCGTGCGCCCGCAAGGAAAAAGCACGATCCTCTCGTCGTTTTCCGTATGGACTTCGTGGCGGGCAGCGTCGTCCGTCGAAGATGACGCGCTCCCACGCTCGTCGTTCGTACCCAAAGCGCACGCCCGTCGCCGCCTTCGCCAGCTTGCCGCTGCACCTGCACACGAGCCTCGCGTTTGCGGCGGCGCCGCAAAAGAAACGGCATCGGTCCTAAACGCCACCGCCAGAGCCAAAGCCAGACCCAGCGCCATCTCCTCATACTCTCGCCATCCCCTCAAAAATCCATCTAGTGAAGATTATTATAGCACAGATTCTAATGAATCGGTGGAAAAATCTTTTGACGAAAATCCTTTAACGAAGGAACGGAACATGCGCCGCATCATGCACACATGCACAGGCATCCTTCCATCATCGGTAGGATGCCTGTTGCTGGCGTTATTTCGCACGTCCTCAGTCGCGCTTTCGATCCATCCATCAGGATGTCGAGTTGCTGAAGCTCGGCGCCTTCGGCAGTGCGTGTCGGCCTGGGGGACGGGTTTGCGCCGGGTCTGCGGGCTTTCCTGGGCAGCCGTCGCGGCGGGACGCGGACGCCTACCGTATCGTTGTCAAATCCCGTCGCGATGACGGTCACGCGCACGGTATCGCCGAGCGTTTCGTCGAGGGAGCGCTGAAGATGATGTTCGCATCGACGCTGACGGCTCCTGAATCGTCGACGAGGCTTCGTTGACTTTCGTACATGCTGAGGTTCTCCGCCGAGCTGAGTATTGAGGAGAACGCCTGCGCCCCTTCGATGCTCGTCTCCCAGAGCGGCGACTCGATCGCGTACTTGGCGGCGGCGACTGCGCGCGTTCTGCCCGGTCGCCTCGCCGATGCCCATGAGCGCCGAGCTTGCATTGCTCATGCGATGACTTGACGTCAGCGAAGTCGAGGTTGATGAGCCCTGGCACAGCGATGAGGTCGGAGATGCCCTTGACGCCCTGGCGCAGGACGTCGTCGGCGAAGCTGAACGCATCCCGTGATCGAGGTCTTCTTGTCGACGACCCGCAGCAGGCGGTCATTCGAATCGTGATGATCGTGTCGACGTGCTGCTGTCTCGATGCCCGCCTCCGCCTTCTTTTCTGGCGCAGACGCTCAAACGGGAAGGGGCGTGTGACGACGCTGACGGTCAGAGCGCCGATCGCGCACACTCAGCGACGACGGGCGCCAGCCTCGTGCCTCGCGCCGCCGCCCATGCCGGCGGTCACGAAGACCATGTCCGCGCCCTGCAGCGACTGCAGGATGTCATCGCGGCTCTCCGCCGCCTGCTCGCCGATCTCCAGGACGCGCACGGCACCGAGGCCCGCGCGTAAGTTTCTCGCCGATCTGATGCGTTTCGGGCGCCATCGCGTGCAAAAAGCCTGCGCGTCCCGTGTTGATAGCGATGAACCTCACGCCTGCAATCCCGCTGAAATCATGCGGTCCCAGCATTGCCGTGCCGCCGCCGCCACGCTAATGACCTTGATCTCTGGCGGGAACTGGTCCAAACCCATATCATCCAATTCAAACACGATAGCAACCCCTGAAAATATAGCATAGTCCGCCTTCGTCCCACAGCAGGAGGGGTACGGCAGTCGTCCTCAAAAGTTTCCCACCATTCTATGTCATTATTTTAATACGTGACGCGTAAAAAGTATCTATGAAAATGCTGTGCTTTTCTCTCTGCCTACTCTAATTATGCTTTCGAAGAAATGACGGCGCAAGAATCGCTCAGACTCTGGAAGGCGACACAAGTTTCAGCGCACAAGAGCGCCGTCATAGTAGGTGGTCGATGCCGAGCCGGATCGCCGATGTACGCCGGAGGAAAGGCGGCCATGAGAGCGTTCCAGCTAAAGCCTGAGATGAATACGGCATTGTCGAAGCGGTTTTCTGACGCCTGCAGGCCGCCGGAAAACGGGATCGAGCGAGGCGAGCGATGCGACGGAGGAGTCGCGCAGGCGAGCGGCAGGCACAGTGATCGGCGAGGAGCATGCCGACGGCGACGAGCTCCACTCGACAATACCTGTATTCATCTCAGGCTTCTTTATGAACGCTCTCTGTACCTTTCTCGTCTACATCGGCGATCGGCTCGCATCGACCTCTGCATGTAGCGCTCTTGGCGTTCCGGCGCGTGTTTCCAGAATCTGTGATTCTGCGCCGTCATTTCTTCGAAAGCATAATTAGAGAGAGGCAAAAGAAAAAAAGCGGCATTTCCTGAACCACAACGTATAAGCAATGATAAATGAGGAAAGCTTTGAGGACATTACTCTCCTCCTGAAAAGAGCGACTATCTTATTTGAGGGTTACTATCGTGTTTAGTGAATGATGAGTTTGAACCAGTCGCCAGATCAGGTGCTGGCGACGCTCGCTGTGCGCACATGTTCGGCAGCGTGATCGCTGTCGAACGCGCAACACGCGATAACGCCATCGATCGACGGCTTACGCGCGACATCCGCCATCGACAAACGGCGAGAAACGCGATATCACTGCGTCTTCACGAAGTGAACCTCTTCGTGTTCGCCGGCATGTTGTGTCTACGCTGCACGAACGTCTGCTTTCCAGCGCGGGCGAAAACTGCAGCAACACGTCATTATCATCTGATCAACAACCGCTGCGGGTCGTCGACAAAGCCTCGATCACCGATGCATTCAGCTTCGCGACGCGTCTGCTGTTCCGACGCCGGGCTGGTCAACCTCGACTCGCGGCGTCAGGCTCATGGCTGTGCAGGGTTCGGCATCTCATCGGGCATCGGCGGGCGACGGTGGCCCGTCGCTGCCATAATGCGATCGGTCGCCATGTGAGACAGGCGGGCACGCGTTCTCAGCCCGTGGCAGGCTGGTGAGGTCGGCAGCCTCGTCGACGCGGTCGGGCCGTCGGCATCGATGGGCATCATCTTCGACGCTCGACAGCTGCTCGGTACGTGCGTGATGTTAACGACGGCGGGCGCTCCATCACTGCGACACCGGGGCTGCGCAGCAACGCTGCGCCACCAGCTTTCGGCTCGCGCCGGCGTCCCGAGATGATCGGCGCGACTGGTGACGCGCGGCTGTGGGCATCTTTCCGATGAAGGATCTTGTTTGCGTGCGGCATATTCCTTCGATAAAGACCACCGATCAATTCGCGAATCCGTCTTCACTGGGCTCAGACACAATATGATAACCACCAGCCACAACGGTAATTAGGATGCGTTCTGCGGCGTTGCTGAGCTCGTCGTGGGTGCGGCTGCTGGCGGCGAAGATTGACGGGCGTTGCTGAACGATGACGTGTTGCGTCGTCGGCAACGCCTGCAATCGCGGGCGCGGTGAGACAGATCGTGCTCGCTGCCCGATTGCCGTGGGCTGACCGGGACAACATGGTCGGGCGATGCCGTGCCACTGGGGCGTCAGGTCGATCTTCGCGACGCCGGCATCTTACGGTCGGGCAGCCGTCGGTGTGCGAAGTGGTCGTTTTCGGTTGCTGCGCCGGTTCGCTCTCGACTCGGAAGACGCGCGGGCTGCGGTGGTGCGGGCGATCGCCGCTGCGTGTGCCTGTTGCTCGCCCGGGCTGTGCCCGCAGTCGCTGGGCTGTCGGGCAAGCCACCGCGGCGTTTGTCACGCCGACGGCGGATCATGTTCTTTGAACGATCGTCGGCACGTTTGATACTCGGCACAGTACCGTAATTCGCCCGACGGCAGGACTTCGGCCTGTACAACGGAACGTCGGCCTGGCGCCCGTGGTGGCGTCGTGCGGGCTGACGGTCGTGGGCCTGATCGTGCGAAACATTATCTTCTGGTGGTTTGGGCCACGGTGGGCCGAACGTCGCTGCAGTCGGCGGTTGGTCGTCATGCGGGCGGGGTTCTTCGCTGACGCTGCGTGAGGCGTGCTGAAACTGCCGGCGGTCGGCGCGGAGGGCGTGCTGGACGTCGCTGTGTGACGGCAGGAGCCTCGCAGGCATGCGCCGTGCACTGCGGCGACCGGCGGGCGGCGGCCGGGCTGCTGGTCGTCGGCAGACGCCAGTCTTACAGTAACTTTGAAAATAACGGGATCCTGCGTCGGCCGTTCAGGCGATCAGCGCAACCCCGGTTCGGCGCTCGTCGTCGACGCTCAGCTCGTCCGGCAATTACGCCGTCGGCCTCGCTGCTCGCCACGCTGACTCTGCTGGTTTTGTTGGCTTTGTCGAAATTCATGGAGGAGATGTAAATATGCTGGCGTCGCTGCTGGCGATGCGATATTGCTGTCCATCATGACAACTGGCTGGCACGGTAGGTTCAAATTACCCGGCAGCTCTGCCGTCTGCGA